>VAOW01026133.1_pt1 | contig 31385 bp, 28 predicted proteins | sample 3393921 | NCBI WGS metagenome assembly VAOW01 (sample SAMN08290428, study PRJNA428436) | hydrothermal vent metagenome | isolation source: Deep-sea hydrothermal vent chimney | place: Indian Ocean: Southwest Indian Ridge | depth 2742 m m | reverse complement strand
ATTTCCCCTGTTTCAGCAGTTATTTAACCAGGTTGTGACCGAGTCTGTGGATGAAAGTATCTTGATGATGGTTAAAGAAACAGATGGCCCCGTTTCTGCAGAAGGAATGACCATACAAATGGCTGAATTGTTGAAATTTTCCGGTCCCTGGGGACAGGCTTTTCCCGTTCCGTTATTCGATGATGTATTTATTGTGGATAACTGGCGTATCGTTGGTGAGAAACATCTGAAACTGGTATTAAGACGGCCTGAAACTCAGCAACTGTACGAGGCAATCGCTTTTAATATGACAGAAAGTGAACTGCCAGCAGGGCAGGAATATATCCGTGCCGCCTATCGGCTGGATGTGAATGAGTATCGAAACAACCGAAAATTACAGCTTGTTATTGATTATATTGAAACGGCTGCTTGTTCAGATATTCATCAATAAAGAATAAAAAGTCGGTATAAGTATGAACGTTTATCCCTTTGTTAAAAAGCTGTTGTTTTTACTGGATGCAGAAACGGCTCATGAATGGTCATTGAAAGCCATGGCCCTGTTAGATCGTATCGGCCTGCTGAGGCCCGTTCTGTTTTTTCTTGGTGTACATCTGCATAGTAAAAAAGATCATTCTATCGAACTGATGGGTTTGCGTTTTCCTAATCCGGTCGGGCTGGCAGCCGGGCTGGATAAAAATGCACAGTACATTCGGGTGCTGGAAAAATGTGGTTTTGGTTTTATTGAAGTGGGTACGGTCACTCCACTACCACAGGCGGGGAACGATAAACCGCGGATGTTCCGCCTGCAGGCAGACCATGCCATTATCAACCGTATGGGGTTTAATAATGATGGTGTGGATGTATTACTTGAAAAGGTTAAACACTACCGTAAGCCGGCTGTTCAGCCGTCCTGTCTAATTGGTATTAATATTGGCAAAAATAAAATAACACCACTGGAAAATGCGGTGGCAGATTATCTAATTTGCCTGCGCAAAGTGTACCCTTATGCAGATTATGTCACACTTAATATTTCATCGCCTAATACACCGGGCTTACGCCAGTTACAATATGGTGACGGGCTGAAAGACCTGCTAACACAGCTTAAAGAACAGCAGGCAGAGCTGGCAGCGCAAAGTGGTCGTTATGTTCCTCTGCTGGTAAAAATTGCCCCGGATCTTGAAGATAGTGATTTGCCTGAAATGGCGCAGGCGATGATAGCAGCCGGTATTGACGGAGTAATTGTCAGCAATACCACCAATAGCCGTCCTGCATCGTTGACTGACAAAAAACAGGCCGCTGAAACGGGTGGTTTAAGTGGGGCACCGTTGACATCACTGGCTGATGAAATACTAATAAAACTGGTGGATGAGCTGCAAGGTCGTATCCCGGTTATTGCCGTTGGTGGCATTATGAGTGCTGCGGATGCAAAACGGAAACTGGAGTTTGGTGCCTCTCTGGTACAGATATATACCGGGTTTATCTATACTGGTCCGGCATTAGTGACACAGATACTGGAGAAATTGCCAGAAAGTAACAGAAAAAGCCGGTACAACAGACATTAATTTTTAACGCAGGAATCCATAAAATGGACGTTGTCTGCTATAGTTTTAGTAGATACTCAGGGGATGTGTGGCTGTCATTCCTCTGGATTATTTTGCGGTTAACAAGGTTGCTATTATTTTTATGCAGAAATAGCCGTACGATCAGCTAAGAAATGTGCAATGCGTATGCCGGAAGTAAAGTATTTATGAATGAACGAACCTATCTGTTTATCGTTGGCGCTTTAATATTATTCGCCCTGTATTTTACACGGGACCGAATTATTGTGGGATTGTGTCTGTGGTTATTATTCGAAGGAATAACTAATATTCGCCTGACCACGCTGTTACAGAAAATTCGTCATAAACAAATTGCATCAGGCTTAACCGTATTTAATACCCACCAGCGATTTTCTTTTGATGCTTTTCGTGCATGGCGGTTGTCCGTTGCTTTTTTTCTAGGGGGCTCATTTCTTCTGTTGCGTACTCATAATATCGAGATGCTCTGGTTCCTGCCCTGGTTTATGGGCTTTGCCATTATAGGGGCAGGGGTAAGTGGTATTTGCCCAATGCTGCTGTTGTTGCGCTGGCTCGGTTTTCGGTAGATATTGTTTATGTCAGATAAGGATGACAAGTTTGAAGAAAAGTTACCCAGTCGTATTACCGGGCTGGTGTTCTGGGGGCTGGTACTCATCGGCCTGTTTGCCGCTGTGATTATGTTGAGAAATACGGCAGCGGAATTAAAAAAACAGCAGAATATCAACTCACGGGTCATCGCCTATGATATTGAAAATATCGTTGAACAGTATCCAGATAAACCGGCCATCGAAGTTGCTGCCGGCCGCATCCGGCTGAAAGTCGATTCTCTTAAAACAAAATTACAGTTTAATGCGATATCTTTACAGGAGGGTGATAAAACACTGTTAATCGGGGTAGCGCATAAAAGGGATGATATATATTCCCATACTATTCATTATTATCCCACTGCTTCCACCACAGCGCATACTATTAAGCTGGAAGTGTACTACACTGGAGCAGCCATTACTGTCAATAATATACGCAAAAAGATTCTGCTCTCAGTCGGTTTCGGGGTTTTTATCTTCGGTCTGTTACTACAATGGGTGTTGCAGAAAATGCTATCGGCACCCTTTCAGCAAATGGTTAAAACAGCCAGAGATTTTTCACAGGGAAAAGAAACCGTACGTTTCGATGATAGCCGACAGGATGAATTTGGTTTTCTGGCTGGTTTTATTAACAATGCAATTGATACACTGCTGGCCGGAAAAAAAGACCTGCTAAATGCTCTTGACCGTGCAGCATTATCTGAGCAGAAGTTAAGTATCCAGAAAGAATATGCAGAGGTTACCCTGCATTCAATTACCGATTCGGTCATTACGGTTGATAAGCAGGAGTTTATTACCTATATAAATCCGGCTGCAGAAGCGCTACTACTGGTTCGTGCACAGAATATAACAGGTAAACCCTTTAATCAGATATTTAATATCGTTAATGAAAACACCCTTAAACAGATGGATGCCCCGCTGCATCGGTGTTTTACTGAAAAACAGATTATTCATTTACCTGAACATTCTTCCTTGTTTATCGAAGATGGTTCGTTAATTTCTATTGAAGCATCCGTTGCACCGATGAAGTCAGATAAGAATGAACTGATTGGTGCGGTTATGATTATTCAGGATGTCAGTCATACCCGACGTTTGACACGCCAGTTGTCCTATCAGGCCAGTCACGATCTGTTGACCGGTTTATATAATCGCAGGAAATTTGAAGAGCATCTTGAAGAAGTATTGCAGAATGTGATACCCGAAAACAGTTTTCATTCACTGTTTTATCTTGACCTGGATAATTTCAAGATTGTTAATGATACCTGTGGTCATGTTGCCGGAGATGAGTTACTGAAACAGTTGCCGACATTGTTCAATGATGTATTACGCAGTGGCGATGTTATTGCTCGTTTAGGCGGAGATGAATTCGGTATTATTTTGGAAAATTGTAATCTGAAACAGGCGAAGATTATTGCAGATAAAATACGCCAGACTATCAAAGATTACCGCTTTGTATGGGATGATAAAACCTTTGATATTGGGGTTAGTATTGGTGTTGTTGGCATCAATGCCGATAATGCAGATATGGCAACCATACTAAGCTCCGCCGATATCGCCTGTTATGCGGCAAAAGATTTTGGTCGCAACCGGGTTCATGTTTATGAGGCATCAGATGAAGTGGTTGCTGAACGTTTCGGACAGATGCACTGGACTGCGCGCATTACCCATGCAATGGAACATAATCGTTTTCGTTTGTTTCGACAACCTATTATCAGAATTTCAGGAAAAGCCTGTCAGCATGAAGAGATATTAATCCGTATGCTTGGTGATAATGATGAAATCATACCGCCCGGGGCTTTTTTACCCGCAGCAGAACGTTATGGTTTAATGCCTGAGATCGACCGTTGGGTTATTAAAGAAGCATTTCGTTATATGGGTGGTAATTCTGCTGATTCGCCCAGTGGTTGTGAACGTGTATTAACCATTAATCTATCCGGTGATTCGATTAATGACGATACCTTACTGGATTATATATTAAAGCAAAAAGAGATAAGTAATATTTCACTAAGTAGCATCTGTTTTGAAGTGACTGAAACCGTGGCAATCAGTAATCTTAGTAAGGCAACAAAATTTATTAATAAATTGAAACAATATGGTTGTCAGTTTGCGCTGGATGATTTTGGTAGTGGGCTGAGTTCATTTGCCTATCTGAAAACGCTGCCGGTAAATTATCTGAAAATTGATGGCGGTTTTATTCGTGATATCAGTCATGATAATATTGATCGCGCTATGGTTGAATCTATTCAGCAGGTGGGTCGGGCAATGAAGCTGGAAACCATTGCCGAGCACGTCGAAAATGCGGCAACCCTGGTGGTATTAAAAGATATCGGTGTGGATTATGTGCAAGGCTTTCATTTAGGTCGTCCACAGGCAATTGATCTGGTTTATGAAGAGCGGACAGTGGATGCTTTTTCCTAGATTATATTATTACTGAAACGGATAAAAAGGATACTTATTGTTCAAGACACGCTGTAAATACCTCCATGTAAGCTCGACACCCGCATCCCTGCGGCTGACGGTCTTGAACAATAAGTATCCTTCTCATCCATCCTGTTAGTAAACCAGATAGGCTACCGGGTAATAATTAATGCGCCCAGGTTATATAGCTCAAGCAATAGCTGCTGGCTGTCATTATTATTACTCAGTTCAAGTAAACGCTCCTGGTTTATCTCGGGGTCACACAAAGTGGTAACAAATTCGATTGAGGGGGAAAGATAGCTTTGTCCATCGACAAAAAGTTTTACTTCATATTCAGATTCGCTATCAGGTAGACAGGTAAACAGGAAGCGTGATCCGCTGGCTCGAGAAAGGTGGTGGCTCTTCAGTGCCTGTTTAAATTCAGTAAACTGGGTGAATAGCTGCTCTGGTAGATCCAGACGATTGCAATGAAGCTGGCTGACATATTCGCCCAACCAGGTTCGTACCGATTCCTCCGTGGGCATGAGTTTTTTAGTCAGAATATTTTTTATTTTTTCAATCGCCTCGGCTGAAATTTCAGCCGGGTAAGTCTGCTGTTTCAGGTCGGCATCAGTATAGAGCTCCGTATCATCAATTTTACTGGCGATACTATCGGCATAGTCATGCGCCATGGCGTTTAGTGCGGGGGCACGAAAGCCAACGGAGGCGGTCATGCAGTCTTTCAGCGCAATGCCGTGATGGGCGACATTCGGCGGCAGGTATAACATGTCACCGGGGTTCGTTATCCATGTGTGTTCTGCATTAAAGCCCTGCAATATAGACAGATCGGTATTTTCAAGCAGCGTATTATCATAGTGTTCGCTGATCTGCCACTGGCGCTGCCCGGTTAGCTGGATTAGAAAGACATCATAGTTATCGGTATGTGGGCCGACCGATCCACCGGGTGGCGCATAGCTAATCATCAGATCATCAATACGCCAGTCGGGAATAAAGCGAAATTTGCGGATAATTTCAGCCGCTTCAGGCAGCAGGTTTTCAATATCGCTTACCAGAAGGGACCAGCTGGATTCCGGCAGCCGGGCAAAACGTGCTTCATCAAATGGACCATATTCAACTGACCAGGGTGATGTCTGTGCGTCGCTACCGGAGTGTTCCAGTACCAGTCGTGCATTTACCCCTTCTTCACAGGCGAGACCAGCCAGTTCGTCGGCGCTTAATGGTGGTATAAGGTCATTAAAAGCGGCGGGAATAAATAGCGGCTTTTTTTGCCAGTACTGTGCAAGAAAGGCGTCTATATTTTCAGGCTCTAGTGGGTTCATGATTTTTGTTGTATTATTTTAATGGGCGCTTTTAAATGCTTTCAGCTTGCTTGATGGCATTGCCAATATAGGTCAACGGTGTCATCTGTAACAGGTTTTGTTTCGCTTCATCGGGTATATCCAGCGTCTCAATAAATGCGTGGAAGGTTTGTGCATTGATATTCTTGCCGCGAGTGAGTTCCTTCAGTTTTTCATAGGGGTTTGCAATACCGTAGCGGCGCATAACCGTTTGTACCGGTTCAGCCAGTACCTCCCAGCTATGGTTAAGGTCTGCTTCAATTGCGACAGCGTTAACTTCAAGTTTATTCAGCCCCTTCAGTAAAGACTGGCAGGCAATCAAGGTATGTGCAAAACCGACACCAAGGTTACGCAGCACGGTAGAGTCAGTGAGATCGCGTTGCCAGCGGGAAACAGGCAGCTTGCTGCTCAGGTGGGAGAATAGAGCATTGGCAATACCAAAATTACCTTCTGCATTTTCAAAATCAATCGGGTTAACTTTGTGCGGCATGGTGGATGAACCAATTTCTCCGGCAATCGTTTTCTGTTTGAAATAATGCAGTGAAATATAAGCCCAGATGTCCCGGCTAAAATCAATCAGAATGGTATTTAACCGGCTGATCGCATCAAACATTTCAGCCATGTAGTCATGCGGTTCAATCTGAATCGTGTAGGGATTCATGGTAAGGCCGATGGATGTAATAAAATTGCTGGAAAATGCTGGCCAGTCAATTTCCGGGTAGGCGCTGATATGGGCATTATAGTTACCGACAGCGCCATTGGCTTTACCCAGCAAGATAGTTTCAGCAATTAGCTGGCGTTGGCGTTTAAGACGATAGACCACATTTGCCAGCTCTTTACCAACCGTGGTGGGTGAGGCAGTCTGACCATGTGTGCGACTTAGCATAGGCTGGGTTGCCAGTTCCCTGGCCTGTGCGGTCATTTTTTCAATGATGGCATCAATCGCAGGTAACAGTACCTGATCGCGCCCGGCTTTTAACATCAGCGCATGTGACAGGTTATTGATATCCTCCGAGGTACAGGCAAAATGAAAAAATTCATTCACTGCTTCGAGTTCTGCATTTTCCCTGACTTTTTCCTTCAAAAAATATTCTACGGCTTTAACGTCATGATTAGTGGTGCGCTCAATCATTTTAATGCGCTGGGCATCTTCTAGCGTCAAATCATCCACAATGGTATTTAACAGGGTATTGGCCGATTTACTTAATGCAGGAACTTCTTTTATTTCAGTGTTATCAGCCAGTGCCTGGAACCAGCGGACTTCAACCAGAACACGGTGCCGGATTAAACCGTATTCACTGAAAATGTCACGTAAGCTGGCTGTTTTTGAGCCATAGCGGCCATCAACGGGAGAAATTGCGCTGAGTTCATTTAATTCCATCATGATGATATGTTCTTTGTTGTGTCTGTGCGTTAAGCTGTATCGGGAACGGACGTGCCGTTCTTGTCCATAACAGATTGATAAAAATACAAATCTGTATTGGTACAGGGTCTGTATTAATGCAGAGAAAATAATAATAAAAAGGTGGCTATTATAACACCGTAGTAAATAACAGAAGCAGGCAAATTAATGACTGAATACAGAATGGAAAAAGATAGTATGGGCGAACTGGAAGTACCGACCGATGCATTATATGGCGCGCAGACACAACGTGCAGTAAATAATTTTCCGGTCAGTGGTCTGAAAATGCCCGCTACGTTTATTCATGCGCTGGGGCAGGTGAAACGTGCCTGCGCCAGTGCGAATCACTCGCTTGGTTTGCTCGATGCAGAGCGAACGAAGGTGATTACATCGGTTTGTGACCGCTTAATTGCCGGTGAGCTGGATGCGCAGTTTCCCATTGATGTATTTCAGACCGGCTCTGCCACCAGCACCAATATGAATGCCAATGAAGTGATTGCCCATCTGGCAACAGAACAACTGGGTGGAGAAAAGGTTCATCCTAATGACCACGTCAATATGAGCCAGAGTTCTAATGATGTTATCCCGACCACGATACATGTTTCTGCCGCCATTGCCTGTGACCGCCAGCTACTACCTGCGCTAACTCATTTGCAGCAGGTGATTGCACAGCGTGCAGAAGAATTATCGGCTGTGGTCACCACCGGCCGTACCCATCTGATGGATGCCATGCCGGTCAGTCTGGGTCAGGAACTGTCCGGCTGGGCGATGCAGATTGGTAATGGTTGCCAGCGTATTCAGGCTGTCCTGCCGCATATCTGGCAACTGGCTATCGGCGGCACAGCAGTTGGTACCGGCATTAATGCAGATGCACGATTCGGTGAGGCAGTTGCACAGGTTCTCACGGCAGATACAGAAATAAATTTTGTTACGGCGAGCAACCGTTTTGAAGCCTTAAGTTCACAGGATGCTGCGGTAGCACTGAGCGGTCAGCTAAAAACGGTGGCTGTTAGTATGATGAAAATAGCCAATGATTTACGCTGGATGAACAGTGGCCCTTTGGCTGGTATCGGTGAAATTGCACTGCCGTCATTACAGCCGGGCAGCAGTATTATGCCGGGCAAGGTTAACCCGGTCATTGCTGAATCGGTTGCCATGGTCTGTGCTCAGGTGATCGGTAACGATACAACTATTACTCTGGCTGGTCAGTCGGGCAACTTTCAGTTGAATGTAATGCTGCCGCTGGTGGCGCACAATTTATTACAGAGTATTGATATCCTGTCAAATAGTGCGCGGATCCTGGCGGATAAGGCCATCGTTGGCTTTCGTGTAAAGCGGGAAAATATTGATGCTGCGTTGTCAAAAAATCCAATACTGGTGACAGCACTAAACCGCGTTATCGGTTATGAACTAGGCGCAAAAATTGCAAAAGCAGCCTATACCCAGGGGCGCACGGTTATTGACGTTGCCACTGAATATACTGAACTGAGTGAAGTGGAACTAAAAAAACTACTGGATCCGGCGCAATTAATAAAGGGAGGTGTTGCGCAGCAGGAATAGGCTATAGAGGTGTCCTATAACAGGTTTCCTGTCTTGCCTTTTTCCTGCTTTGTTCTATTGCAAATTTTATCCCCGGTTATCTGCCTGTTCGGTGACATTAATATACAGTTTTAGCCGTTGACCGGGCTGGAGGTATTTTCCTTTAATAGCATTCCACCGGTGCAGGTCCTCTATTCTTACATTATAGTGGTTAGCAATACGGGATAAGGAATCACCAGATTTAACGGTATAGGATATTCGCTGAATAATATGGCGATCAGAATTTTCATATAATACAGATCGGGACGCGAGCTTCGTTACCGTCTCATTTTTATATATTACCAGCTTATGGCCCGGTTTCAGTGGATCATAAATGGACATACCATTCCATTTAGCCAGCTTGTTCATGTTCACCCGATATTCGCGCGCGATTTTCCAGAAACTTTCTCCCCGTTTCACGATATGCTGAATGCGTCGGGTGTTTCTATAGTGGTGGGTTTGCAATTTTTTCAGGCGCTGGCTGGCGCTGAGTACATAAGCAGAATGGCGCAGGCTCGCCACCGGAATCAGAATATGTCTGCCTGCGCGTATAGTATTACCGTGGAGGTTATTAACCTGACGTATATGCTTGGTGGACGTATCATATTTTTCTGCAATCTGGCTAAGTGTTTCGCCATTACGAATTTTATGCCGTATCCATTTCATGTACCTGTCGGCTGGCAGGCTAGCGTAATTTTTTCTGAAAGTCTCTGCTGCATCAGGCGGTAAGATAAGGGTGTGCGGTCCATCAGGGTTTGTTGCCCAGCGATTAAAAGCAGGGTTATAGCGGTAGAGTTCATTAAGATCTACATTTGCCAGTTTTGCAGCCAGTGCCAGATCAATCTGGGCGTGGATTTTTACCTGTACAAACCCCGGTGCATCGGCAATACAACGCAGGCTAATATTATATTTCTGTGGGTGTTCAATAATCTCTTTTAAGGCGAGTAATTTGGGTACATAGGCACGGGTTTCTTTGGGTAATTTCAAATGCCAGAAGTCGGTGGGCAGGTGCAGGCGCCGGTTGTGACGAATAGCGCGTTTTACTGTGCCGGAACCGGAATTATAGGCAGCCAGCGTCAGCAGCCAGTTGCCATTAAATATTTTATTCAGATTGCGCAGGTAGTTAAGTGCTGCCCGTGTTGAGGCATCAATGTCACGACGACCATCGTACCACCAGTTTTGTTTTAGGCCATATAATTTCCCCGTAGACGGAATAAATTGCCAGATACCGGCAGCACGTCCATTTGAATAGGCAAAAGGTTGATAAGCACTTTCAACAATAGGTAATAATACCAGTTCGGTAGGTAAATCACGTTTCTCCGTCTCCTGAGTAATAAAATACAGGAACGGGTCAGCACGTTTTAACACGCGACCAAGGTAGGCTCTGTGGCTGGAAAACCAGGCGATCTGCTTTTTTAAATCCGAATGGTTGACGTTGTCCTTAATAGCAAATCCGGCACGGATACGTGGCCAGATACTGAAAGTGGTGAAATTAAGGTCATCATTTTTATCAAAAATCGGGAAGCCCTGGGCATTAGTGAGATCAATATCATCATTGCTATCGGTTTTTTGTGGATTTGTCTTATTTTGATCGGGATTAGATTGGGTTTGACTTGTTCCAGTATAATTTGAGGGAACATTATAACGTGCTACAGCGTCATGGTTGAGGTATTTGGCACGAATCTGGTTATTAGTTGAAGAATCTTTGGCTGAAGAACTTTCTGGAACAGGGTTATTACTGTTACTATCCGGTTTCAGATTATAACAGCCCGTCACTGACAGACTGAGTGCAAGCAATAGGCAAAAACGTTGCGCCAGAGAATAAAAGTGTTTAGTCATAGCAGTATTGGTCAGGCAACGCGGTGTAAAGCAGGGTAGAATATATTGCAAAATATCTGGTATTCTTGTAAGAGGGTAAAGAGAATAGTAGTAATAATAAAGCGTAAATCTCTATTTTTCCCTGTAATTTTATTAAATTATCTTAAATTTACTTTAAAACAATGAAAAATCTGTTCCAGAAACAGGCTTTTCCTGTTCAGGTGTCCGTCTGTATCCCTGGACGGCAGGTAGATAAACGAGGGGTATTTTAATTCATTTTTAGTCTGACAACACTAACTATATTCATTTTATCTTATATTATATGTCTTTATTACATTCTGAACAGCAAAATACGAATAAAACGGTAGTAATCTATACCGATGGTGCCTGCCGTGGTAACCCCGGTCCCGGTGGTTGGGGTGCCAGTTTACGTTATCATGCACATCGTAAAGACCTGCATGGTGGCGAGGCAAATACGACAAATAACCGTATGGAACTGATGGCAGTGATACAGGGGCTGGAATCATTACAGCGGGATTGTGAAATACTTGTTTATACTGATTCCAGATATGTCCTGGATGGTGTGACAAAATGGATGGTGAACTGGAAAAAAAATGGCTGGAAAACAGCAGCAAAAAAACCGGTAAAAAATGTTGAATTGTGGCAGCGTCTGGATAAAGCACTACAGCAACATTGTGTACAATGGCAGTGGGTGAAGGGGCATTCCGGTGATGAAGGTAATGAGCACGCCGATCTACTGGCAAATAAGGGTATTGATGAGATGTTGAGAGATGCCCTTTAAATGGTAGCCTTTATCAAAATAGCCACCAGGCAGAGAGACCACCAGGCAGAGAGGAAGTAATGAGACAGATTGTTCTGGATACAGAAACCACCGGCCTTGATCCCGGTCAGGGACATCGTATTATTGAAATTGGCTGTGTTGAAGTAATTAACCGTCGTCTTAGCGGTAATAATTATCATCAGTACCTGCAACCTGATCATGACATTGATGAAGGTGCACAATCTGTTCACGGCATTTCTAATGAGTTTCTGGCGGATAAACCACGGTTTACTGATATTGTGGGAGATTTTCTGGAGTACCTGAAAGGGGCGGAGTTGATTATCCATAATGCTCCTTTCGATGTCGGTTTTATCAATCATGAGCTGAAACGGGCGGGGCCGGAATATGGCGAGGTGACGACTTTTTGTAGCATTATCGATACACTGGTAATGGCGCGCAAGATGCGACCGGGTAAAAAGAATAATCTCGATGCCCTGTGTAAAGAATATGAAGTAAAAAATACCCATCGTGAATTACATGGCGCCTTGCTGGATGCAGAATTATTAGCCGAAGTATATTTACGTATGACCGGTGGGCAGAGTACATTGCTGCCTGATCTGAATGAACAACAGTCTAATGTTTCTTCCTCTGCGGTCAACAGCGCCGTTAAACGACTGTCAAAAGATCGACTGCCAATAAAAGTGGTCCATGCCAGTGAAACCGAACAGGCAGCGCATCAGGCCTTTATGGAAAGAATGGGGAAGAACTGTGTGTGGAAGCAATAGCAGTAAAAAGGCTGGCTAGTTATGTCAGCTGAAGATCACCACTACTGGATGGCGAAAGCACTAGCCCTTGCCCACCATGCAGAGACTGCAGGAGAAATACCAGTGGGAGCCGTGGTAGTCAGGGATGCGGAGCTCATTGCACAAGGCTGGAATCAGCCGATTGTTTCCCATGATGCGACGGCCCATGCTGAGATTATGGCGCTGCGTGCTGCGGGTAAGACACTGGGTAATTACCGATTATCTGATTGCGTTATGTACGTCACCCTGGAACCGTGTTCAATGTGTGTGGGCGCGATGATTCACGCACGTGTGGCAAAAGTGGTGTATGGCGCTACAGAACCACGTAGCGGCGCATTAGGAGGCGCTTTTAATTTGTTAGCAGCAAATCAGCATAATCATCTATTTGAAGTTACTGCTGGTGTGTTAGCGAAGGAGAGTGGATTACTGCTGCAGAATTTTTTTCTGCGGCGAAGAAAATAATATAAACTACCTCGCCGCAAGCTGCGGGGAATAAACCCTAAGAGATTTAAAAGTTCTTTAGGGTACTGTGATCACGTATTTATAACCGATGATTTATAACCGATTATTTATAACAGATTTTCAATAGGCAGCAGTGCTATTAGTCTAACCAGTATTCGCCGGAAAAATCCAGCTTCGGGTTCATGATAGTAAGATACTGGTTTACCTTTTTTACTACTCGTCCAGAGCAGGTGGTCGGTATCAGGTTTGAGTGACAGATGGTAACTGTTTTCAGTGGATATTGTCAGCTCAAATAATTTTATCGTCTGATCGGCCAGTTTCTTACTGTTTACCATAATGCCAATTTCAGTATTTAATTTGCTGGAGCGCGGATCGAGATTAGCTGAACCGATTAATACATATTGTTGGTCAATCACCATATATTTTGCATGTAGACTGGCGCTGGATAAACCTTTTAGCCATTGTTTTGCTTTTTTCTGAAATAAATTTGCACCGGGTTTAAGTTCATATAATTTTATTCCATAGCGTAATAAAGGCAGACGATATTTTCTGTAACCGGCATGCACAGCGATTACATCAGTGGCAGCCAGGGAGTTAGTTAAAATATGTATATCAACACCCTGCTGGTGCATTTTCCCCAGCCATGTAACGCCACTGCTACCGGGAACAAAATAAGGCGTGGCAATAAATAACTGTTTTTTTGCCTGATTGAAACAGGGTTGTATCTGTGGACCGATATGTGTGGTTTTTTCTATTTTGTCCTTACATATTTTTTCCGGTTGGTCATAAAATAGTTTTGCTTCTGCATAAACAAAGGGAATACTGCGGCTGATAATTTTTTGTGTCAACTCGGCCTGTTGCAGGGAATGAAAATAGGCAGTATTTTTTGCACGCAACCATTTGTCTTTTAATTTTCGGTGAAAGATTTTTAACTGGGTTCCTAGTATTCGTACTTTACTTATATCTTCAATTGCGGTTGCCCAGTGGCTGTTCCAGAATATATTAAAACTTTCACCAATATCACAGACAATTGGGCCAATTGTTAACAGGTCAAGGTCAACAAAGTTTACATCATTACGTGCATCAAAATATTCATCACCAATATTTCTACCACCGATAATTGCCGCCTCGTTATCAGCGATGAATGCTTTATTATGCATGCGTCGTCCGGCCCGTTTTATATTAATGATTAACTCGATATTTCTGAACCAGTCACGTTGCCGCAAGGGGTTAAAAATACGGATCTCGATATTTTTATGCTGACTTAGCATTTTCAGACGACTGTCACGACCGGCTAAATTAATATCATCAACCAGAATACGCACATAGACGCCCCGGTCTGCAGCGCTCAGAATAGCATAGCTAAGATACTGACCACTGGCATCGCTATGAATAATATAATACTGGATATCCAGTGTTTTTTTTGCAATGGTTGCCAGCGCAAAACGGGCAATAAACGCATCGCTATTATCGCGTAACAGATAAAATCCGGATTGTTTTTCAGAGCCAGTATTATTCATATTTACTGGATACGATCATTCATCATCAACTGGTAGTTGCGGTAGCGTTGAAGATTGATTTTATCTGCTTTTAATGCAACCTGAACAGCGCAGCCAGGTTCGTTTCGATGGCTGCAGTTAGAAAATTTACATTGGTTGGCGTATTGACGTATTTCAGGAAATCCATAGGTAATATCCTGTGCTGAGGTATTGCTCGGAGTGAAATCACGCACACCGGGGGAATCAATAATAATGCCGTTATTATTCAGGTGGTAGAGTGAGGCAACTGTGGTGGTGTGTTTGCCCTCACCATTGCGCGCTGAGATTTCGCCAATACGAATATTTTCCTCAGGTAGTATGTTTTTTACCAGTGATGACTTCCCCACACCGGAAAGGCCAACCAGAATACTGGTCTGGTTAGCCAGTTGCCGATACAGGGAATCAAGTCCACCCTGTTTTTTTACACTGGTAAGGATAACGCGATAACCAATCTGTTCATACAGGGAACGAATGCCGCTAGTTACTACCTTTGTCGTCTTGTGTAAATCGGTTTTATTTAACACAATAATGGCTTTTGCGGGCAAATTTTCTATGGCAACCAGATAACGGTCAATAAGGCTGGTATTCGGTTCAGGGTAAACGGAATTGACGATAATAACCTGATCAATATTGGCGGCAATTGGTTTGGTTATGCCAGCAAAGCCAATTTTTTGCAGTAGATTCTGTCGGGGCTGAATGGCAACGACAACATAGCTGGTCTGTGTTTTACTATTGTCCAGTTCCTGTATAACAATACAGTCACCACAGACAATATCACCAAGATTCTGTCGGATACTACATTTTATACGTGTGCCAGAAACAGTCTCTGCAACCAGTTTGCGACCATGATGGCTGATAACGCGGGCTGTTTGCGTTGCGTTATTGTTAACCGCACAGGACTGTTCTGATAGTTTGTTTTTCTGGTTCGAGGCAATGCGTCGTTGCTGTTGTCTGGAAAGTTTGCGGCCAGCCATAATAGAGTTTACAGATTTCGTGTAAAATTTTTTATGGAGCGGCTGGTTAATATTCGGCAATAAATATCGCAGCAGGTATAACCGGGCTGGCAACGATGGTAATACTGTTGATTATCCATTTTATGAATGTCGCTTAATTACCGTTCCCCTTAAGTAAATGAGCAATACGAACTGGTGCTGGCGGGTGTGAGTCGTAAAAAGCAGAATATAGTGGATCAGGTGTCAGAGTGCTGGCATTTTCACGGTACATATCAACCAGGGCATGAATAAGATGACCTGCATCAGTCTGTTGTGCCGCAAATGCATCCGCTTCAAATTCATTTTTACGTGAAAACAGGCTGAACAGAGGCTGAAAGGCAAAAGTAAAGACGGGAATGATCAACGTGAACAGCAACAGCGCCATATAGGTTGAAGGCTGAGTGACTCCCAGTGCGGTATAAAACCATCCGGTTTTCATTAACCAGGCTAGCAAGGCAAGGCCCGCTAGCGTGGTGGCAAAGGTAATCATCATACCTTTAATAATATGCTTCTTTTTAAAATGCCCCAGTTCATGTGCCAGTACCGCTTCGAGTTCATCATCATTGAGCATGTTTAGCAGGGTATCAAAAAATACAATGCGTTTATTTTTGCCAAATCCGGAAAAATAGGCGTTTCCGTGTGAAGATCGTTTGGAACCATCAATGACATAAATACCGTTACTGTTAAAACCACAACGTTGCAGCAAATTATTAATACGTTGCAGCGTTTCGCCTTCTTCAAGAGGGTTGAATTTATTGAAAAGAGGCGCAATCCAGGTTGGGTAGATCCACATCATAAACAGACTGAACGCGCTGATTACCAGCCAGGTATACAGCCACCAGCTATTCCCCATTTTTGCCATCAGCCAGAGAATAACGAATAACAATGGTACACCCAGGGCCAGACCCAGGAGAGCACCTTTTACCATGTCAGTAAAAAATGTTTTCAGGCTGGTACGGTTAAAACCGAATTTTTCTTCCAGAACAAAGGTGTTATACAGGGAGAAAGGAAGATCTAACAGCGAAGACAAAAAAGTATAGATCAGTATTACCGTAATACCGGTGAGGATGGTATTTAACTGATAGTGCATTACTATTTTATCCAATATGTCAAGACCGCCGCCTAACGTCCAGAATAACAACAGAACAACTTCATAAAATAGAGGTAAACGCCCGAAACGAACCCTGGCGGTAGTATAATCTGCTGCCTTTTGATGTTCCTTTAGTGAAATATTACCTGCAAATTCATCCGGAACCTGATTCCGGTTTCGCCGGATATGTACAATCTGGCGTTGTGACAGATAGAGTCGTATCAGGGTGGATAATGCCAGCATAAACAGAAATAGCAGGGTAAAAGGATGAATCGTATACATTAAAAAACCTTTGTGAATATGTCAGTTAGCTGTATTATCCAATGCCTGTAATAATAAAACCAGTGATACCTGCATATAGATGCACCTAAATTCCGCAACATACGACTATTTATGACAAAATTGAATGATGAAAACCTGATCTGGATAGATCTGGAAATGACCGGGCTGGATCCGAATTCAGACCGTATTATTGAAATCGCTACCATTGGAACCGATAAAAACCTGAATGTTCTCGATGAAGGTCCCTCTATTGTCGTTCACCAGGCCGATGAAATGCTCGATGGTATGGATGAGTGGTGTACCAATCAACATGGCAAATCCGGTCTTACTGATCGGGTACGCAATAGCTCGATTTCAGAGGAAATGGCAGAAAATGTCACATTGGCCTTTTTAAAGCAGTATGTGCCGACAGGTAAATCACCGATGTGTGGCAACAGTATCTGCCAGGACCGGCGTTTCCTTGCCAACTGGATGCCGACCCTCGAAGATTTTTTCCATTACCGCAACCTTGATGTCAGTACCTTAAAGGAACTAACCAGCCGCTGGTCGCCGGATAAAAAAATGGTTTTCCAGAAAGAATCCAGCCACCTTGCAATGGATGATATTAAAGATTCAATTGCTGAGTTACAGCATTATCGGGAACATATTTTTCGCATTTAGTGCGAAGTATTTCCCCCCCGCTTATTGTTCCACCGGTGTATCGGTGCAGTTTCCCCAGTCTGACCATGAGCCGGGGTAACCCAGTACGCTTTCATACCCCAGTGATTTTAATATCAGCCAGGAATAGGCGGAGCGGTGGTGGGACTGACAGTAACAGATTATTTCTTTGTCTTTGGTAATACCAATTTTATCCAGTTGTGGCTGTAGTATTTCTTCTGGCAGGCGGCGTAGATTGTTTTGCTGGTTCATCGCAGCGGTCCATTCAAAATGGATGGCGCCGGGTATATGACCAGCTCTGGTTGCAGATCTCTTTTCACCGCTGTATTCAGCCGGTGAACGGGCATCAAGCAGACGGATATTGCCATCATCTAAATGGGTCTGTATATAGGCGCGCGTTGCGCTATAGCGATGAGTTTTGTTTAGCTGATACTCACTCGGCGAGGGGGCGGGAGTAGGCGCGTTGCTGAGTGCATGGCCTTCATTTGCCCAGCTATGCAGGCCGCCATTTAAAATAACAGCGGTTTCGTGGCCAAAGACATGCAAGGTCCAGACAAAACGGGCGGCACAGCCACCACCTTCATCATCATAGGCCACGATCAGCGACTGCTGGTTAATGCCGAGTGATGAAAGCAGTTGTGAAAAGACTTCATTATCGGGTAATAGCCCCATCACCGGTTTGTCTGTTGTGACAATATTGGCGTAATGTACAAAATGGGCCTTGGGGATATGCGCCTGGGCATATTGTTTTTCCTTGCATAAATCGACAATAACAATATTTTTATTATTATGCAGTGCTTCCAGTTCATCGGGTTCAATTAAATAACGGTTCTGTGGCATGGGCTATATTGAATTATCAGTATTAAACTATCAGTATTAAACTATCATGAAGTGTGTATTTTTATACATTATGACATCAGGCTGTTATTTAATAACCTTGAACTTTTCATCGGTATAACTGGTTTCAGGCCGTAATATCGTATTTCTGGCTACCGACTTTTCATCAGCTACCGGATGATCAAGTGAAAAGTGCAGGCCACGGCTTTCCTTGCGTTGTATGGCGCAGCGGATAATCAGTTCAGCCACCAGTGTCAGGTTACGCAGTTCAATCAGGTTGGGGTTGATACGAAAATGACTGTAGTATTCGTCAATTTCGTGTTGTAGAAGATTAACGCGGTGCATGGCGCGTTGCAGGCGTTTGTCGGTGCGTACGATACCGACATAGTCCCACATAAAGCGACGTAGCTCGTCCCAGTTATGGGAAACAACCACTTCTTCATCCGAGTCAGTGACCCGGCTTTCATCCCAGGCACGAAGTTTGTGAGGTGGGGAAGGCAGATCAATTTGCGTTTTTATCTGCGCGGCGGCGGCTTCAGCAAAAACCAGACATTCAAGTAATGAATTGCTTGCCATACGGTTAGCGCCGTGCAATCCGGTATGAGCCGTTTCACCAATGGCGTACAGGTTTTCAATATCGGTCTGGCCGTGCAGGTTGGTATTAATACCGCCGCAGGTATAGTGTGCTGCTGGCACCACCGGAATGGGTTCTTTCGTTATGTCGATACCGTACTTCAGGCAGCGTTTGTATATGGTGGGGAAATGTGAAGCGATAAAGGCTGCTGAACGGTGGCTGATATCGAGGTAAATAAAGTCAGCGCCCAGACGTTTCATTTCATGGTCGATGGCACGGGCAACGATATCACGTGGTGCCAGTTCGGCCATTTCGTGAAAGTTGTGCATAAAAGGTTTGCCGTCAGGGAGCAGTAATTTACCGCCTTCACCGCGCACCGCTTCGCTGATTAAAAAAGATTTTGCCTCCGGATGATACAGACAGGTTGGGTGAAACTGATTAAATTCAAGATTGCTGACGCTACAGCCAGCGCGCCATGCCATTGCGATGCCATCACCGGTAGAACCATCCGGGTTACTGGTGTAAAGGTAGACTTTACTTGCTCCACCAGTTGCCAGAACAACATGACGCGCCTGAAAAATTTCTACATGACGGGTTTTTCGGTTGAGAATATAGGCGCCCATACAGCGATTTTTACTGTCGGTGTCTATCTTCTGTTTGTGTGAAGTAATCAGGTCGATGGCGATATGGTCTTCATAGAAGGTGATATTGTTATGATGTCGCGCATGGTTTTCCAGTGTCATTGAAACAGCCTTTCCAGTGGCATCGGCCGCATGCACGATCCGTCGCTGGCTATGGCCACCCTCGCGGGTCAGGTGTAATTCACGCTTGCCGGAGGTAAATATTTCGGTGCTAAAGGGAACGCCAAGATCCTGTAGCCAGCGTATGTTTTTCGGCCCATTTTCTACGGTGAGTTGTACTGCCGCTTTATCGCAGAGCCCCGCTCCGGCTATCATGGTATCGGTGATATGAGATTCAAAGGTATCTTTTTCGCGTAATACCGATGCGACACCACCCTGAGCATAATAGGTGCTACCATTCTGATCGTGACTTTTGGTTAAGATGGCGATGTTGCAATGATCGGCGAGGCGTAGAGCAAGACTCAATCCAGCTGCGCCGCCACCAATAATTAGTACGTCATGTGTGAATATATTCGTCATTAATTTTTCCCATATAGTAAATTGATACCGGAAATCTGTTTATTTCTGCTTTATGAATGGCTAGAAATAAGGTAAGTTTACCTGCCGTAGCAACAGGATGTCGTCAATACGGGCGGTGTGTAAATATTACCACTGAATTTCACCAGATTTTATCTAAAAAACCGAGAGAACTATAGTGAATATGACTTGTCACACCGGTAAGGTGGTTAATTGCTCAATAGTAATGAGGAAAAGATGAGCGACCGGGAGATTGACCAGGCGCTTGTTGAACGTGTACAACGGGGTGATAAAAAGGCTTTCGATTTACTTGTACTTAAGTATCAGTTACGGGTGTCAAAGCTGGTTGCGCGATTTTTAAGAAACTCGGCAGATGTTCCCGATGTGGTGCAGGATGCTTTTATCAAGGCGTATCGTGCGTTGCCGAATTTCCGCGGAGACAGTGCTTTTTATACCTGGTTATACCGAATCGCTATTAATACGGCGAAAAATCATCTGGTATCGATGGCGCGAAAAACATCGTCGGCAGGAAATGTCGATGTTCAGGATGCCGAAGATTATGGTGCCAGCGAGTGGTTAAAGGAATATTCCTCACCAGAACGTGAAGCGCTGGCCGGTGAGCTGGAAACGACTATCCATCAGGCGATGTCTGATTTGCCGCCGGATTTGCGCGAGGCAATTACCTTACGTGAAATTGAGGGATTAAGTTATGAGGATATTGCACTGGTGATGGACTGTCCAATTGGTACGGTACGTTCGCGCATATTTAGGGCTCGGGAAGCCATTGATGGGAAACTGGCGCCATTGCTTGATATGGAAAGTTTTCAGGCACCAGGAAGTTAGAACAGATTTTGGTGAAAGCCGGAATCAACAGATAAAGTTTCAATAATGAACAGCATAATTGCATTATCGGGGCGGTTATATTGAGCAGATTATATTGAGCAGGTTAAGCATAATGAGTAAGCGTAGCGAAAAAATTTCGGCACATCTTGATGGTGAGATCCATCACGATGAATTAATGTCCTTCTCGCTTTCTGCCGAGGCAGAAGATGCGGCCACGTCAGTACGTTACCGGTTAATTGGTGATGTGTTACGCGGGGAAGTTTCCGAGCTATCCATGCAGGATGTCAGTGTGGCAGTTCATCAGGCGCTGGTCGATGAAAAACTATTTGATGCAGACTTGCTCGCGCATAGCGCGGTGGGTGCTGGTGCTGCCTCCACGGGTACAACGGGTGCTGATAACTTACCTGCCTTTAATGATGGTTCCGCCGCATCGTATTCAACGCGCTGGTTACCAGCGAGCTGGTTACGTCCGCTTGGTGGTATGGCCGTTGCCGCTTCGGTTGCAGTGGTAATGGTGCTGGCCGTGATGCAGAAAAATGAGCCAGTGGTCGGTGCCCAGGTAGCCGCTGCACAGCAGGCAACAACGCCGGTAACGATTGCCTCGAACCAGACACTACAGGCAGCACCGGTAGCGTCCATTTCTATCGCCAACCATCGTGAATTAGATCCGTATTTAGATCAGCATTTTGCTACTCAGGGTACATTACAGAGCCGTATGCCATATGTTAGAGCTGTTAGTTACGAAGCCGGGGAATAAAGCCTCACCCGGGTTCCGTTTTTTTATCACAGCACTACTCTATGCAGTAGTGCTGATGGCTGCACCAGTAACGAATGCCAGTGAGTTGCTGGATATGCTGGAGAAAATGTCATCGGTTTCGCAGAACCGGAATTATGAAGGGACATTTATTCTGCGTAAATCCAATCAGATATCTACTTTCCGAGTTAATCACTGTCGGGATAAGCGTGGTGTGTGGGAAAGTCTCGAATCATTAACCGGTGAACCGCGGCAGATTATTCGGCAGAATAATAAAGTTATCTCGATTTTTCCAGATAAGAAACTAATTACGATTAGTCATTCCTCGACAAATACATCATTACATCAGAAATTACCGAAAAATCTCCAGCATCTGGAGAATTACTACAGTCTACAGAATCTGGGCAGCAGTCGTATTGCTGGTTATGAATCAATGGCGATTGATCTTAAACCAAAAGATAAGTACCGTTATGGTTACCGTTACTGGATGGAAAAGGATACCGGTATGCTGTTGCGTGCTGATGTGTTGGACAAACACAATAATGTAGTTGAACAGATGATGTTTACCGACCTGAAATATCTTAAACATTCACCTGCCACGGCATTTAAAAATATAGTAGAAAAAGGCTACCACGTTAAAGATCTTGATGCAGACACTCGACTTGTTGTGACCACAATGTGGCGGGTAAAACGACCACCAGCGGGGTTTGAGCTGACCCATCGTTTATCTCATAAATCATTATCAAAATCGAAACTGTTACAACTGGTATATTCCGATGGTCTGGCATCCGTTTCCGTTTTTATCGAACCGGTTAATGCGAAAACAAAACACCTCCTGGGTGCTTCCTCAATGGGGGCAATTAATGCCTATGGTGAACCAGCGGGTAATTATTATGTGACCGTTGTTGGTGAGGTGCCTGAAATCACTGTGATGCAAATGGCAAAATCTACGGTCAAACTTTCCCCACCGGAAGAAACTGATCAGGCCGCTGACAGTAATGCAAATGGCAGCTGAAACGAATGATTGAGGAACAGGTAACCGTTATTGCGGTAGAAAATGGACAGCTTATACTTGAAGCACAGACAAAAAGCACCTGTGGTGGTTGTGCGGCAAAAAAAGCCTGTGGTACAGCCGCACTATCAAAAGTTGTAGGTAAAAAATTTACCCATTTCAGGGTGAAGGACACGGTCAATGCAAAGGTGGGGGATGTTGTTGTTATTGGTATGTCTGAACGCGCCCTGTTAAGCGGGTCATTTATGATCTACCTGTTACCGATTGCCGGTATGATCGTGATGGCCTTGCTTGCTGATGCGTTTCTTGCTCCGCATGCTGGATCAAGAGATATTAGTGTGGCTATTTCCTCTCTTCTTGGTCTATTCGTCGGTATAATGATTTCCCGCTGGTTTTTTTCTAGTGATTGGGCAAAAGCAGACTACAATCCTGTTATTATCCGAAAAATTATCAGTAAGCCCTTCATGATCCATTATTAAGAATAACTGATTATGCCCTGGATCCGCGCATGGTATGCGCTAATCCGTCTGGCTCAGGTATAATCGGCCTTGTTACGTTTTGAACAGTTGCTTATTACCCTACACCAGGGTGTGGTGAACGTGATAAACTCCCGTCGCTGAATGAGGATAAGAAACCGGCTATAGCCGGTTTTTTGTATTTTGTTCTTTAGCTGTTTTCCGGTTTTCTGTCCCCAACACGTACGAGGCTGCCTGCGGATGATACAACTGTCACTGTATTCACGAAGTGGTTGCCACTTATGTGATGCGATGGAAGATGAATTGCAGCCATTTATTGCTACCTCAGATATAGCTATAACCCGTATATTGATTGACAATGACGAAGCGCTTGAAAAACTTTATGGTCATCGCGTTCCGATATTGATCTACAACGGACAGGTTGTGTGTGAATATTTTCTCGATCCGGATATTCTGCATCAGCTAATAACAGCTTCATAACATAACATCAGTATACACAATACCCGCATAACGAACATTTGTATAAATAGTATCCGTATAAAAGTACCTGCATGAAAAATATTCGAAATTTTTCCATTATCGCCCATATTGATCACGGTAAATCAACCCTGGCAGACCGTCTGATTCAGGTTTGCGGGGGCTTATCTGAGCGTGAAATGGAGGCTCAGGTACTCGATTCAATGGACATCGAACGTGAGCGTGGTATTACCATAAAAGCACAAAGCGTCACCCTGGATTATTTAGCTGATGATGGCATAAGCTATCAACTTAATTTTATTGATACCCCCGGCCATGTCGATTTTTCCTATGAGGTTTCGCGCTCACTGGCTGCCTGCGAAGGGGCTTTATTAATTGTCGATGCGTCACAGGGAGTGGAAGCACAAACTGTTGCCAACTGTTATACCGCCATCGAACAGGATCTTGAAGTGATTCCGGTATTGAATAAAATTGATTTACCCGCTGCTGATCCTGTCCGGGTAAAAGCTGAAATTGAAGATATTATTGGTATTGATGCCAGCTCTGCACTGGAAGTGAGTGCCAAGACCGGTCAGGGAATTCACGCATTAATGGAACAGCTGGTTGCTGAAGTGCCACCACCGCAGGGTGACCCGAATGCGCCATTGCAGGCGCTGATTATTGATTCCTGGTTCGATGCTTACGTCGGCGTTATTGTCCTGGTGCGTATTATGCAAGGTAGTCTTGTAGCGAACCGTAAAATGATGGTGATGTCGACAAAACGTAGCTATCTGGTCGATAAAGTTGGTGTATTTACGCCAAAAAGACATAATATGGAAAGACTTGGTGTCGGTCAGGTAGGCTATGTCATTGCCAGCCTGAAAGAAATTGATGCCGCAAAAGTAGGTGATACCATTACCATGCTGGATAATCCGGCAGATGGACCACTGGCTGGATTCAAAGAAATTCAGCCACGTGTATTTGCTGGTATGTTCCCGGTGAGTTCGGATGATTACAATGATTTTCGTGATTCACTCGACAAGCTCACTCTCAACGATGCATCGCTGCAATATGAACCAGAGAATTCATCGGCATTAGGTCTGGGCTTTCGTATTGGTTTCCTGGGTATGCTACATATGGAAATTATTCAGGAGCGGCTTGAACGTGAGTACGACCTGAACCTGATTACTACTGCCCCAACGGTGGTGTATCAGGTGTTAAACACAAAAGGAGACGTGTTTGAAATACATAACCCGACTGACTTTCCTGAAGTTAATCTCATTGAAGAAATCCGGGAGCCGATTATAAAAACCAGTATTCTGGTACCACAGGACTACCTGGGTAATGTGATGACGCTGTGTATTGAAAAACGCGGTGTCCAGTTAAATATGCAATACATGGGTAACCAGGTGTCACTCAGTTATGACATGCCGTTAAGTGAAGTAGTACTGGATTTCTTTGACCGGCTCAAATCAGTTAGTCGGGGTTATGCTTCATTTGATTATGAGTTTGATCGTTTTCAGGCAGCAGATATGGCGAAAGTCGATATACTTATTAATGGTGAACGGGTGGATTCGCTGTCTATTATTGCTCATCATAGTGTCAGTATGCGACGTGGACGGGAAGTGGTAGAGAAAATGCGTGAACTGATTCCACGTCAGATGTTTGATATTGCTATTCAGGCTGCAATTGGTCGCAACATTATTGCTCGTAGCACGGTGAAAGCATTACGTAAAAATGTTACCGCAAAATGTTATGGCGGCGATGTTTCACGTAAACGTAAATTATTGGAGAAACAGAAAGCCGGTAAAAAACGGATGAAACGTTTTGGTAAAGTGGAAATACCTCAGGAAGCTTTTCTGGCTGTACTTAAAGTTGATAGTTAACTATTATCGTGATCCTCTCAGGGTTGCCGATGGTTGATACGTATAAAATGATTCAGGGTAATAATAATTATGATATTTGATTTTTCTTTTTATTTATTGATGGGTGTGTGTCTTACCGGACTTATCTGGCTACTGGATAAGTTTATTCTTGCGCCAAAACGTAGGACAGTCATACAAACGAGTACGATGGTGCAGCAGGGTGTAGAGATTAAGGCGAATAATAAGGAACCGGCTATAGTCGAATATGCCAAATCTTTTTTTCCAGTTTTACTGATTGTTTTTTTAATACGTGGTTTTGTCGTAGAACCCTTTCGTATTCCATCCGGGTCTATGTTACCAACACTTTATATCGGTGATTTTATTCTGGTAAACAAATTTGTTTATGGTATCCGCCTTCCGGTTATAGATAAGAAAATTATTGATATTTCTGAGCCAAAACGTGGTGATGTTGTGGTGTTCCGATATCCGCGTAATCCATCAATCGACTATATTAAACGTGTAGTGGGTCTGCCCGGCGATCATATTGCATACTATAATAAGGAATTATATGTGAATGGTAAGAAGATTCCACGAAAACTCGACGGTCCATATACCGGGCCTGGGCAGATAGATGCCAATGAATATACTGAGAATCTGCTGGGGGTAAAACATAAGATTCTGCTTATCCCCTCCCGGCCAAACTCATTACAGGGAGAGTATATCGTTCCGGCCCATGCATACTTTTGCATGGGTGATAACCGTGATAACAGTAGTGATAGTCGGGTATGGGGAACAATGCCGGAAAAAAATCTGGTCGGTAAAGCCTTTATGATCTGGATGCACTATAGTGATGAATGGCACTGGGAACGTATTGGAGAGATTATTAAATAATATTGTTGTTGTTTTATAAACAGTACGCTGGTAAGTATCAAAGAGGGTTTATCTATGCATAAACAAAAAGGGCTGACATTAATAAGCTGGATTGTTGTACTCGTTTACATCCTGTTTCAGGTGGTTATTGCCATGAGAATTATCCCTGAATATATTACGGATAGATCGGTCAAGTCGATACTTAAAACGATAAAAACAGATCCTGATGCCAAAGGGCTAACTAATAAAAGACTACTGTTACTGGTTGAAAAACGTCTGGATATGAATAATATTTACTCAATTAAGCCAGGGGATATAAAGGTTAAAAGTGGTCGTGATACGCAGGTTATTACTATTGACTATGTTCCTCGTGGTACGCTAATCGGTAATCTCGATTATATTATTAATTTCCATTATCAGGTAAAAATTGTATCTCACTAGGGGACTGTATCTAAAATGGCATCCATGATAAAAAACATTAGTTGCGTGTAGTAAAAAAACTGTATGTCAGAAAATAGATTGCAGACCAGCCTGCTTGAAAAACTTGACTATGCATTTAAAAATGCACAGTTACTCAATGAAGCATTAACGCACCGTAGCGTTAGTGCAAAAAATAATGAACGACTGGAGTTTTTAGGCGATGGAATTTTAAACTTTGTCATTGCACATGAACTGTTTATATTGTTTCCGGAAGTTAACGAAGGAGATTTAAGCCGACTGCGAGCCAATCTGGTCAATAAAGATACCCTGGCAGAAATCGCACTTGAACTACAACTGGGCGATGTTATAAAACTGGGGTCAGGGGAGTTAAAAAGTGGTGGTTTTCGACGACCGTCGATTCTTGCCGATGCGGTAGAAAGTATATTAGGGGCCGTTTATTGTGATGGCGGTTTTGAAACCTGTCGCAAGCTGATTGTTCGCTTATACAAAAATAAATTATCCCGCGATACTGACCTGCAAGGTTTAAAAGATCCAAAAACACAATTACAGGAATTACTACAGTCTCGTGGTTATGCGTTGCCGGTTTATAAAGTTCAGCGTATTACCGGAAAAGCGCATGCGCAGATATTTCATATTAATTGTGAAATTCCAGTGTTGAGTTTACGCATAGAAGGTGAGGGCAAAAGCCGGCGTAAAGCAGAACAGATGGCAGCAGACAAAGCCATTAAAAAAGTAAAGCATCAGTTCGTAACAAAGTTGGATAGCAAAAAATGAAGGATAACATTTCACGTTGCGGTTATATTGCCATTATTGGACGACCAAATGTGGGTAAGTCAACCCTGCTAAATCATATTTTGGGAATGAAACTAAGTATTACCTCAAGAAAACCACAGACTACACGACACCAGATTATTGGAGTGAAAACGCTTGCAAACATACAGGCCGTTTTTGTTGATACACCGGGTATTCATCAACGGCGTGGCAGTGCAATTAATAAATATATGAATCGTGCCGCAGTATCGGTATTGAATGATGTTGACGTTATCTTATTTGTGGTACCACTTGCATCGTGGACAGAAGAAGACCAGGCGATTGTTAACAGGTTTAAATACGTCGATGTACCGGTTATTCTGGTGGTAAATAAAATTGACCGCCTGAAAAAAAAGCGTGATCTGCTACCAGTGTTAAAACAGTTACAGACAAAATATTCCTTTCACGCCATCATCCCGGTATCGGCACTAAACAATACGAATCTTGATGGGCTGGAACAAACCGTTTTCTCATTACTACCCGAGGCGGAGCATTTTTTCCCGCCCGACCAAGTTACCGATCGCAGTATGCGTTTTCTGGCAGCGGAGATTATTCGTGAAAAGCTGGTGCGCGAACTGGGTCAGGAATTACCTTATACGTCAACGGTTATGATTGACCGCTACGAAGAACGGCCTGATATTGTTCATATCCATGCGACTATTTTTGTTGAAACAGATGGACAGAAATCTATTATTATCGGTCGTAAAGGGGAGCGTCTGAAAAGTATTGGCACTCATGCGAGAAAGGAGATTGCTGAAATGATTAATAACAAAATTTACCTTAATCTCTGGGTGAAAGTCAGAGAAGGATGGTCTAATGATGAGAAGGCGTTACGCGGGTTAGGTTATGGTGAGCAGTAAACATGACCTTGGTAAATACCCAGTTAACCTATATCCTGCACAAGCGTAACTACCGGGAAAGCAGCCAGATTCTAGAGATATTCAGCCGTGATTATGGTCGTCTATCATTACTGTCACGAGGCAGTCGGGGACCAAAATCAAAAATAGCCGGCAATCTGCAGCTATTCTCCCCTCTGTTGATAAGCTGGCAACCTAAAGCCAGTTTACCGGTTACCAGAGGGATAGATCGGGCGGATTTAAAACCGCCAGTGCTTGGTCATCGGGCACTGCTTTCTGCAATGTATATCAATGAACTGTTAATGTATCTGTTGCATCGTCATGATGTGCAGTCAGATATTTTTGATCTCTACCATCAAACACTGTACAGGCTGGAAAATGCGGACAGGCTGGAAATAGCATTACGCCGATTTGAACTGCATTTGCTGAAGCACCTTGGCTTTGGTCTGGTGCTTGATAAAGATGCAGACAGTGGCTTGCCGGTACACGCACACCAGAATTACCATTATCATATTGAACATGGTCCGGTTATCTGTAGTGGAACTGACACCGTTGTGGGACGATCTGGATCACTCCCGGTATTCCAGGGGCAGACACTATTGTTGCTGATGCAGGAAGAATTTCAGCAGCTTCAACAAAATCGCTCGCAGCGCCAGCAGGTTAAATTGCTGATGCGCCATGTTATTAGCTTTTACCTCAATGGAAGGCCTTTAAAAAGTCGGGAGTTATTCTCACCACCGCAGGCATCTATGTACTAATTACCGTTCTCCTTGGTATATTAAGAATAAGATTGCGCTTTATCAATTTCATTCTATGCTTGTAGCAGTGATTTTTATCCACTCATACAGGGTTTTATTATGCCATCGGTTCTTTCACAACAAATTCATGATTACCAGACTATGGCGCAGGCCTTTCAGGATGTGCTGGGTATTATTATCACTGAAGAACAGCGTAATATTATTCTGGCAAAACTCAACCGCGTTATGCAGGCATTCGAACTGGATTCGATTATTGAACTGGCTGAAAAAATGCGGCATCCTGATATGGGGCGGTTGAATTCAGATGTTCTTCAGGCTATTACGAACTACGATTCCAGATGGTTTCAGCATAAGAATATTTCAGAACTGCTACAGCATTATGTGCTAGATAACGTGGGGGATAATGCACATTTCTGGGTAGTAGGTTGTGAAGATGGTTCGCTAGCATACAGTGTTGCTATGGAAATAGCCGAATACAACCGGATAAATAATAAAAATAAAGCCATTTCTATTATGGCAACGGATGTTTCTAATGAAGCACTGAAACAGGCGGAAACTGGTCGCTATCGTACTTTGCAGATACGGGGGTTGGCAAAAGATATGCGATCCATGTATATGAACCGTTGTGAACAATTAAATGATGAATATGGTGATACTGGCGGTGATATCTGGGAAGTGAAACCAGAAATTCGTGGTCGGGTTAGTTTTAGTCACTGTGACTTGATGGAAGGTACTCAGCCAGCGAAATCAGTAGAAGTCATTATCTGTCCGGATATTCTGGTTTATTTTTCTAATGGTCATCGCGAAAGTATCCTCCAGCAATTTTCAACGGTACTGGACTCCAGTGGTATTTTAATAGTAGGTGAAGATCAGGTTATTGTTAGTGAAAATTTTGAACGCGTTCAGTATTCACATGGTGTTTTCTATCGGCAGAAAGAGTAAAAGTTCATCAATAAAGCAAGATCTTTCTAATTACTGTTCTCCTTAGTATGATCTTACCCATTATTCACCAGTAAAGTTTATGGGACAGTGGTGGTTAAACGTGTAAGATTGGCCGTTTCAACTATTTGCCGTTATCTAACAAGACCATGTCTGCACGAATTAAGACCATGCCTGCCCAACTGGTAAACCAGATTGCTGCGGGAGAAGTAGTGGAACGCCCGGCATCGGTATTAAAGGAGTTACTGGAAAATAGCCTTGATGCCGAGGCAACGACCGTACGTATTGATGTCGAACAGGGCGGCATTAAACTGATTCGTATTGCCGATAATGGTTGCGGTATTCATAAAGATGACCTGGTGTTGTCTCTGTCACCACATGCTACCAGTAAAATCCGTAGTATTGAGGATCTGGAGCGGGTAACCAGCCTCGGTTTTCGCGGTGAGGCGCTGCCCAGTATTGCCTCAGTCAGTCAGCTTAAACTCATTTCCCGTCAGGCCGATGAAGAAATGGCCTGGCAACTGGAAATGCACAATAGTCAACCGGTGGATATTCAACCCGCCGCCCACAACCCCGGTACCACGGTGGAAGTGCGTGAACTGTTTTTTAATGTACCGGCACGGCGTAAATTTCTACGCACGGAGAAAACGGAGTTTTCTCATCTGGAAGATGTCGTCAAACGCATTGCGCTGAGTCATTTTGAGGTTGCGATCACGCTCTCCCATAACCAGCGCGTGGTGAAGCAGATACGTCCGGCGACTGAACGTCCTGCCCGGGAAAAACGTATTGCCGAGGTTTGTGGGTCGGCCTTTATCGAACAATCGGTGTTTACCGATTTTAGCCATGATGCGATGCACCTGTGGGGCTGGATTGCACAGCCAACTTTTTCCCGCAGTCAGGCGGATATGCAGTTTTTTTATGTCAATGGGCGAGTGGTCAGGGATCGTCTGGTCACCCATGCTATCAGACAGGCTTATGCTGATGTATTATTTCATGGTCGCCATCCCGCTTATGTGCTGTTTCTCGAAATTGATCCGGCAATGGTGGATGTAAATGCCCACCCTGGTAAACATGAAGTGCGTTTTCGGCAGGGCAGGCAGATACATGATTTTCTGTTTAAGGCTATTTACAAAAGCCTGGCAGAAATACGTCCGACAGATGACAATGCGCATGAATTAGCAAATTTTGTTCCTACTACGATTGATGATATGGACAGGAAACATCATGGTGGGGCGGTTTCATTTTCATCATCACCACATTTCCCCCGTCAGCAGCAATTTTCTCTGGCGGTGGCTGAGCAACAACGTGCCTATCAGACGCTGGTAGACCAGACGCAAATGCTGGATCAGCAGCAGGCCGAAACAGATATTCCACCGCTGGGGTTTGCTCGCGCGCAACTGCATGGTATCTATATTCTGGCGGAAAATGCACAGGGTCT
>VAOW01024182.1_pt1 | contig 31443 bp, 29 predicted proteins | sample 3393921 | NCBI WGS metagenome assembly VAOW01 (sample SAMN08290428, study PRJNA428436) | hydrothermal vent metagenome | isolation source: Deep-sea hydrothermal vent chimney | place: Indian Ocean: Southwest Indian Ridge | depth 2742 m m | reverse complement strand
ATCGTATCGCTAGTGCAAAGCTTGCGCATTAAACACACAACAAGTTCATCCAACGGACAGTCAAAAGCGTCACGCCTTTTGCAAAAAAACGCAAAAGTCGCACCCCTTCCGCCTGCCGCTGATGAAGGCGTTGATATGATTTCCCCTGTCAACAGACAATAGCCATCTAAACCAAAGATAATTTGATTAACATCTTTTTATATTATTGAATGTGAACACGGAGTCAGTAAAACGACGGTTGATCGTGCTGATATGCGTGGATTGGTTACCTACCTTACTTGTGTACGTCGCGAAGCTGCCTCTATCCAGGTGCGAGGATCCGATTTTTACACCTGTCTCTTAACGCCTTCGAGGGTTCTTCTCACCGTGGCTGCATGTTCATATTCAATGATATAAAAGTTATGTGTTTCTGATAAATCGCTTTGGTATATCCAGAAACAGTATTCAGGGTAATGCCCAGCAGGTCTGCAACTTCGGGTCGGCTATAGCCTTTGGCAATTAATGTCAGGACTTCTTTCTCTCTTTGAGATAACTGCGCCATGTGACTGGAATGTGCCTGTGTTATTTTTCCTTCGGTCGAAAAATAATTTAAGATTCTACGGGCAACGCCGGGAGACAGCGGTGGTTTGCCATAAACAATATCTTTAAGTTGTTCAAGTTGCTGTTCACGTGGCTGGTCTTTGAGCAGGTAACCTTTGGCACCTGCTTTCAGTGCAGAAAAAATATGTTTGTCATCGTCATAGATGCTACAGATTACAATATACATTTCCGGGAATTTAAAACTGATTTCCTCCAGCAGATCAATGCCTGATCCATCCGGGAGATTTATATCCAGAATGCCGAGTGTGAATTGATTCTGCTTCAATAGCTGTTTTGCATCGGATAATGTTGAGGTGCTGGTTATTTGAATTCCTGTAAATACGTCAGCAAGGTGTTCTTGCCACCATATTCGGCTGTCATCGTGATCCTCTACTATCAAAACGTTATGCATGATCTGCTCCGTTCAGTGCCGGGCATTCAATCAGAATAGTGAAGGTTTCAGCGTGGCATTTATAATTAAATGTGCCGCCCAGTTCTTCTGTTCGAAAACGCGTGTTACTTAATCCTTTTCCGGGTTTTAAACTTTTTGAAGTGCATTCAACGCCATTGTTTTTTACCTGTAGATGCAACATGATGTTATCGATATGCCAGTCAAAGATGACATAGTCTGCCTTTGCATGTTTAAACACATTGCTTAGTTCCTCGCGTAATATCAGCGTTCTAAAGCTTCAATGCGCCACCGCGCAACGGCCGCGTTGAGTGTTACCTGTTGCTCTATATCAAGGCTATAGATAATCTCGCGAAGTCGCTTAAGTGCTTCTGCCGCTATATGGGAATCACTGTGTTCATTGTGCGTCAGTGTTAGTAAGCGACCGCCGATATCATCGTGTAAATCACGCATGATTCGTTTTCTTTCATCGAGCATACCCTGTCTATAGTCTTCATGTTGCTTCATGGTCTTTTCGCTGATACCAAAAAGCGCCTGCGCGAGGCTGATATCATCATTAGAAAATAAGCGATGGCCTTTATCTGCATAGTAAAGCTCCATACCGCAACCGGGCAGGGGGGTCGCATACGAGTACCTTTATCGATCACTTTTGATGTTGTGATTGTTTTCTGTTTTACCTTTATAGATAGCGGACGAAATACATCATTTAATACTTTCTCCCATAAATCCTGGTCACTTTTCTGATCGACATTCATAAAATGTCCAAGCAATAATGGCATCCATTCTTCCAGGGCATAACGTTTACGATGAAATAGTTTTGACCATACCCATTGCCTCACCGGAAAATATAACCAGCCAACGACTATCACCGAAGTGACAAGCGAGTATGAAGGTGCCATATTGGTAATGGTAACTAATGCCATATCAAAAATAATGATAACGACACCGGTAAAAAACCAGAACCAGATATTAATCCACCAGCGATCGATATCAATGATGTAGCAGCCTCTTTTTTAAATTTTTAATATTGGTTGCATAAAAATCTGCCCCTCCATTTAAGCCTGTAAACTCACCGCGAAACATTTCAATTTCTGGGCCATACTGTATAACAGCACGATAACCATTAATGTTCATTAAATTCATCATGGTGTTACCTCATTATTTTTTAACCATTCTCTAATTGATGAAACCGCGCCTTTATCTGTATCAGGCTGCGGATGTTCTATTCGCGTAGTATGATACTATGCGGTCACTCTATGCTCGTGCAAGCACCTTTTGAATGTCTCCTTTGTGCTTTACTGATGTGCCGTTGGCCGCCACATCTCCACGCGATTCTGGATCAGGTTGGTGGTATAGACGGTGCCATCGGGAGCCACCGCCACGGCGGTCTCGGTGTAGCCGGGGTCACGGTGCGGGGTGCCGAATGTAGTCAGGAAACGGCCCTGCGAGGTGAACTTCTGGATCCTGTTGTTTTCCTGATCGGCAACAAAGACGTTGCCGTGCGGTCCGATCGCAACCCCGGTCGGGGTTCGAAACCAGCCGTTAAATGTGCCGCGCACGTTTGCTGCGAATGGGCCGCCCCACTTGCGCACAAAATGACCCTCGCGGTCGAATACCTGGATGCGGTCATTGTAGCCACCGGCTACGTAGAGCGTGCCATCCGGCGTTACTGCGACATCGATAGGATAGTTGAACCAGCCAGCCTCGACATAACCCTTTTTGTCCGTATGGCCCCACTGACGGATAAACCGCCCATCGGGATCAAGCTTCTGCACGCGCTGATTGTGAAATCCGGCGACATATACGTCACCCCTGGGGCCTACCGCAACGCCAGCGGGCGAATTAAACTGCCCCGGTGCCGATCCGGCCTTGCCAGGGATACCCAGGGTGCGCGCCAGGGTGCCATCGCGGTTGAAGACAAGGATATCATCGTTCCAGTAATCGGCTGCGTAGACCTGTCCGTCAAGTACCGCGATGTTCATTGGCCTGCCCTTATCTGGAACCTTAATCGCACGTATGAAATGCCCGTTCGGGTCGAAGACCTGAATCCGATGGTTCAGAGAATCGGCAACGTAGACCAGTCCATTGCCGTAGGCGATACCGATCGGGTTGCGGAACCGTCCGGGTGCCGTGCCTTCACCACCCCAGGTCTTCACCAGCCGGTAAGGGGGTTCAACGAGGGCGGGAAACCATGCCAGCCTGATCGCTACGCCCAAAACGATGAGCAGTACCCCGACGATGACCCAGCTCATCCGTCCGGTACGGCTCACGATTGTCCTCCGCCGGGCCGATGTACAACTCTGCGCAGTGCGAAACCCGCGTTATAGACGAACATCTTGAGCTGCGCATCGGTGAAGTGTATTCCCGGCCGCACATGCACCACTGCGACCCCTTTCACGATATTAATATCGATTGTAGTCACGCCGGGCTGATGGGCGAATTGCTTTTCGAGTCCGTAGGCGCAGTAGGGGCAGGCGAGACCGTTGACTTGCAGGACGTAGGAGTCCTTTGGATAGACATTCGATCCGTCGGCGCGTACTGGCATGGGAAGTGCCAGTACAGCGGCCAGCAGGATCATCGGGAACAACGCCATCCTCGACTTGAAACGAAACATGGGGTTTGCCTCCTCTAATTTATAAAATATAGTATTATTCAATAACCTTATCAGCATCAATTCACAGTGCTCCGCATATCCGAACTGGTCAGTAGTGCATTTCCAGTTCAAACCGGAGCCGAAAATCGGTGCCGGGCTGATGTCCGTTCAGGGAATTATAAACAGGAATTTGCACCCCCGGACGAAGATTAACGTGGCCATAGGTCCAGATCATCCCTGGCGAGACGAACAGTTCCGTTCCACCGGTATTTGGAAGATCGACGCCGTTCAGTTGACTACGATCCGTGATCTCCGCATTCAATCCGACAACGAAGACGGTATCGGGCATCGTGTAGACCGGGATACCGGGTCGCCAGCCGCCCACCAGATTCAGGAATAACCGATTGCCCCGGTTCAGCCCTGCATCACCGGTCGTATTGACCCGATAGCCAGCACTCGCCCAGCGGTACCATTTGATGCTTTCATAGCCGTAGGCGAGTGCTGCCAGGTAATCTGTCGAACCGGTACCCACCCCGGTTGCGCCGGTATTGAAGTTCACTGTTCCCAGTACGGTGAGTGAGCTAAGCGCACCGGGGACAGCCTGACGCCAGAACCGGTATTTGGTCTTGAGTCCGAAGTCGCTGATGCCACTGCGCGTACCGTTCTCGTAGGGTAGCCCCATACCAATGGTCCAGTTACTATTTACTCCGTACTTGAACTCACCGGTATACGTATTGTTCGACACGCCATCCACTTCGGTGCGCTGGTAGCCCAGGTGATACTCCAAAGCACCCTTGAATTCTGTGTGTGGAGAGAAGGAAAAAATGGGGCCGTGAGCCAGAACCGACAGTGGGGTAACGGCCAGGCTCGCGGTGAGCGCGCCACGCACGAACGCGGCTCGGTATCCTCGGCGCAGACAGATATCACCAATACGAAATCTCATTATACGTCTCCCGTTATCTTGTGGAACCATCCTGCGAAAATGCGTGGCAGGGCAGTCATCACTGTTATCCTATGCCTGGAGTTAACTCCAGTGTCAAGTCACGGGAGGACGATCATAATTTTCTTACGAACGCCATAAAGGAAAGTGAGACGCGGGTGTTGAGTAACAAGCGTGTCTTGAACAATGGTCTCTTTTTTTATCCATAATCAGTAATAAATTGTATTTTAATTAATACAGAAAAAATCGCAGAAAAAATCGCAGAAAAACGGGTAGATTTTTTAGATTTCTGATCGTTTACTATGGTTCGATGACAGCGTTATGGTAGATATTCTGCACATCGTCACAGTCATTTAACATCGCAATGAACTTTTCGAATAGCTCAATATCATCCCCGCAGATAACAGTATCGTTGTGCGGCAGAAAAGTAATTTCATCCGTTTCAAATGCTATATCGGCAATGGCTTCTGTCAGCGCTGTTTTTGCCTTAAATAATTCTGTGGCAGGGGTGAATACAGTGATCAGATCACCTTCGTGTTCAATATCATTGACGTCAACATCTGCATTCATCAACGCATCAAGTGCCAGTTCCTCCTCACCGTAAAATTCCAGTACGGCACAGTGATCGAACATATGGGCAACGGTACCCTGCGCCCCAATTTTTGCATTGGTTTTGGTAAAACAAAGGCGAACATCGCCGAAGGTCCGGTTATGGTTGTCAGTCAGGCAATCAATAATCACCATACAGTTACCCGGCCCAAAGCCTTCATAGCGGGCGAGAACAAAATCTTCCCCGGCACCGCCGCTGGCTTTATCCAGTGCATTTTTAATGACATGGGCAGGAACCTGATCTTTTTTCGCTTTTTCAATCAGGCGACGCAGTGCCAGATTGGCATCGGGTTCAATACCACCATTTTTGGCACAGACATAAATTTCACGACCATAACGGGAATAAACTTTTGCCTTGGCGTCAGATGTTTTTGCAATGGATTCTTTACGGTTTTGATAGGCTCTGCCCATAGATTGTTTCTCTGGTTGATAAAAAGTTCTTCCATTAGAAAAGAATCTCCACATAACCTGCATGGGGAAGAACAGGGGTATTGTTCATAAAATAAGCAGGATATCGGTTCAGGCTGATTTTTCCATAGATGACAGTTTTATTTTGTGAGTACCTTCTGAGTTGGTGATGAATCTTAGCAGAATCGGGAAATTTTTACCCTGGCTTTTCCTACCCTGCTGGTGCTGTTTGTGGTACCTGTTTTTCTTTCCTGTGTGGAGCAGTTTTCCGGCGCTATTCGGTCGTGGCAGAGATAATTCCCACCGTTTATGGCAAGCCGTGTATTTTTCGTCAACTGTCTGTTTTTCAACATAAACTGTCGTCCATTCGTAATTATTCTGCTACCCGAAAAGGCTTTATTTGAAAATTTATTTCATAATCAATAAGATATTGGTTCTGGCACGATTTCTGCTATGTATGTTAGTAAAGGAAATAAAATGTACCAGTAGCAAAAATAAATCCTGAAAAACTTGAACCATATTCTTACGTTTATTTATGCGTATGCGCAGGAGCGCAAACATGAAAAAAATAATACAAATAAGTAGTGTTATTGGGCTACTGGGGTTTGCCGGCCTGTCGCAGGCAGCATTAATGAATGTTGCCAGTGTACAGTTTTCAGCCTCCTCATTGACAACCGCAACAAAAAGATTATATATCTCTGAAGTAGTGTTAGCACAACAGGGAAATGGTAACGATCTTGCATTACTCTCTGTCGGCGCGAAGGCAGGCGGAACGGCGAAGCAAGGCCGGAAGAAAGCAAATTATGCTATTGACGGTAACATTCCCACAAGCTCTCCGGCGAAGTATGCATACCATTTTAAGGTAAAAAATAATCGTCTGCCAACATTGACTATTACGCTGGCACAAATCTCAAATATTGATACGCTGAATGTATTTGGTCATCTTAAGCGTAACAAAAATTATTTGGGGGTTAAATTTCTGGATATTAAGGGGAATACTATTTATCGGATTAAAAATCTGAAAAAGGTACTGAAAAAGAACCGTCTGCCCCTGCAGTTACCAAACCGGGTTGGTGCAACCATATCATCGGTTCCTGTTCCGGCTTCGGTCTGGTTATTTCTCAGTGGGCTGATAGGTGTTGCCGCCGTGGCTAGAAGAAAAAAGCATAAATCAGCAGGGTAAATACTAAGGAGAACGGTAATTAGCTATCGGTAGTATCAGGTTCCTTAAAATAATTATCAAAGTTTTTTATGTAGTCTTCCATGTTTTCCTGAAACATTTTTCTGAAGATATCAGAAAAATATTTCAGCGCTTCGGTTTTGTCCTGTGCAAGTTTATCGGCCTGTGTATATTTACGTGATGCGTTAAAAGCGCTGAAGCGGGTGGCTGCGTAAAGCAGGCTGGAAGAAACGCTATCTGCCCCCTCCGTTTCGACAAACTGGTTGGCCTGTTTGATAAAGGCATCTACTCTTTCTATATAGCGGTCATTAACAGCCTGCTGATCTTTATTTTCGGTGCTCATAATTTTTATCGGTATAAATATATATTGGTTTTGGCGCACGCGCCTGGAAGCGTATGGCGTTCTATTATACCCATGTTGTTGTGCGCATGTTGCGGTGATTTTATGCATCAGAAATTTCCTGCCAGGCTTTTTTCAGGCGCTTTTCCGAAATCGGACAGGATGTTTTCAGTTCCTGTGCAAACAGGGAAACCCGATATTCTTCCAGCATCCAGCGATAGGTCTGTAGTTGCGGTGATTCAATCTGCTGCGCCCTGTTTACTGCATCACGTTCGCTAAACCGCTTCCATAGTGGTGATAGCAGCAGGCGTAACTGTCTGTCACGGCTAGAATCCACGGTTGCTTTTTCAATGCGTCGGTTAATTGCTTTCAGATAACGCGGGTAGTGTTGTAGTTGCCGAGAGTCGATAGTAGAAATAAAATGGGGAGGAAATAAAAATTCAAGTTGTTTGCTGATATCGCTCATCGTGTCAAGCATTGACAGTACCGGCTGCTTTAATGCGCGGTTAATTTTCCGGTATTCATCAACAATTATATTAATACGTTGACACCATTGCTGGCAGGTTTTATCCAGTTCGTTTTTTCTGCGGTCTATTTGTTGCTGAAAATCCTGCTGGCTGTGTATCGTTGGCGATAATAATATATCGCCGATTACTACATGGATAATATCCTTTTTTAGTTCTTCAGATGAGCCAAATGGCGCGTATTTCATACATAAGGACTGATTTTCATTAATAATTTTTCTGAGTAATTTTATCTGTGCTGGCAGGGCATTAATAAATAGCTGGCGTAGCCCGTTACGGTTTTCTTTTTGTGCTTGCTGTGCGCTGATGCAGCTTACTACAGCAACTGTATTGCCCTGTTTTGTCAGTGCCGGCCAGGTTAGCATTTTGATACCATGAATGGTTTGCTCTATTTTCTCGGGCAGGGTATCGAGGATATCCGGGTCGACATCCTTATGTTCAAAATTTTGGGGCGCTCTGTCTAATGGTTTCTGCTCTGTCCGGCTTTCTCCGTTATCAGCGAGTTGCCGTTTTATCTTGAGTAAATCACGGCCTTCTGCCAGGGTTTTTCCCTCCGTATTTATCACGCAGAAGTTCATTAATAAATGAGCTTCCAGTTGTTCTACTCGCCAGGCATCATAGGCAATAGTTATCCCCGTCATTTTTTTTAGATGGTTTGCCATTGCTACAGACAGTGGTCGGTCATCAGGCGACAATGCCTCAAAACAGGCTCTGGCATAATCCGGGGCTGGTACAAATGAGCGGCGAATGGCTTTTGGCAGAGAGCGTATCAGGGCAATCATTTTTTTGTGTAGCAGACCGGGCACCAGCCATTCACAGCGTTGGGGTGTGATGATGTCAAGACAGGCAAGTGGTATGGTGATGGTAATACCATCGCGTTGGTGATGAGGGTCAAAATGGTAATGCAGGGGAAGCTGGCCCTGATTAATGCTAAGAAAATCGGGGAACTGGTTGTGGTTAATTCCTGAGGCATCATGCTGCATCAGAAAATCTTTGCTTAGAAACAGTTTCTGCTGTGTCTGCCGGTCAGCTTTTTTATGCCAGTGGTTGAACAGGGGAGCATTGCAGACAGTCTGTGGCAGAATACTGTCAAAATAATGATACAGTGACTCTTCATCAATCAGGATATCCGGTTTGCGAGATTTTGCTTCCAGTGAGGCGATGGCTTCAAGCTGTTTCCGGTTGTGCTGGAAAAAATCAAACGGGCAGTTGAAATCCTGCTTAACCAGCGCCTGACGAATAAAAAGCTCTCTGGATTCAGCCGGGTTAATCTGGCTATAATTTACTTTTCTGTCTGAATAAAGAATTAAACCATACAGGCTGGCCTGTTCACTGACACCGACCTGCCCCCGGTCTGGTTGCCAGCAGGCATCGCGATAGCTGCGTTTTAACAGATGCGCGGCCTTTTCTTCAATCCACTGTGGTTCGATATTGGCATTAATACGAGCATAGATGCGTGAGGTTTCAACAACCTCTGCCGACATAATCCAGCGTGAAGATTTTTTAAACAATACGGAAGCGGGGAAAATATAAAATTTTCGATTGCGGGCACCACTGTATTCACGGTTGTCCTCCTTGAGACCGATATTACCGAGCAGGCCAGTTAAAAGGCTGCGGTGGATGGCGGCATAATGGATGTCAATATTGGGAACTGGTGTATTGAAACGAAAGCCCGCTTCTTTTAACCGAGTGGTAATCTGCTGATGGGTATCGCACCATTCACGAAAGCGCATCCAGGAAAGAAAGTGCTGCTTACACCATTTACGTAGTTGATTGCCAGACAGTGTTTTTTTCTGCTGCTGAAACTGTTGCCAGCAGTTAAGATAAAACAGAAAATCGGATTGCTGGTCAATAAATAAGCGATGTTTTTCATCGGCAGCCTGTTGCCTGTCCAGTGGGCGTTCCCTGACATCCTGTGTTGCCAGTGCAGCCACAATAATCAGCACTTCATTTAATACCGCTTCGTGTTCCGCTTCAATCAACATTCTGCCCAGACGCGGGTCAATTGGCAGGTGAGCCAGTTTTTTACCCGTTTTTGTCAGGCGGTTATCGCGGTCAATTGCATCCAGTTCAAACAGTAGATGATAGCCATCACGAATCATTTTCGCATCAGGCGGTTCAACAAAAGGAAAATCATCAATATGACCCAGTCGCAGGTATTCCATTTGCAGGATAACGGCGGCCAGGCTGGTGCGCTTTATTTCCGGCGGGGTGAATTCATCACGGCTGATAAAGTCCTCTTCATCGTATAAGCGTACGCAGATACCTTCGCTTATGCGTCCGCATCGACCTTTACGTTGATTGGCCGAAGCCTGTGAAATCTTCTCAATGGGCAGTCGCTGTATTTTACTGCGCCAGGAATAGCGTGAAATACGTGCCAGTCCACTATCAATGACATATTTAATACCCGGTATGGTCAGTGAGGTTTCAGCTACATTGGTCGCAAGAATAATGCGCTGCTTATCCCCGGTGTTGAAGATACGATTCTGTTCGGTAGCCGACTGACGAGCAAGCAGGGGCAGGATCTCGGTATGCCGGAGGTGGCGGTTTGTCGTGACCTGTTTATGTAAAAAATCGGCGGTTTCACGAATATCTCTTTCGCCGCTAAGGAAAACCAGAATATCACCACGCTGTCGGGCAGAGAGTTCAATAATGGCATCAAAAATACCCTGTGACAGATCTTTCTGTTGGGGAGTGCTATTTTCCAGACCGATAGTTTCAGATGCCATCTGCAACGGGCGGTACAGAACCTCAACCGGATAGGCACGCCCGGAAACATTAATTACCGGGGCATGATCAAAATAACGGGCAAATAGATCCGGGTTGATCGTTGCAGAAGTAATGATAATTTTCAGGTCAGGGCGTTTTGTAAGTAAACGTTTGAGATAGCCGAGCAGAAAGTCGATATTTAAACTACGTTCATGGGCCTCATCAATAATCAGCGTGTCATACTGGTTCAGATACGGGTCGTGATGGCATTCGGCCAGCAGGATGCCATCGGTCATTAATTTGATATAACCGTGTTTGCTGGTATGGTCGCTAAAACGCACGCTAAAGCCAACATCGCGGCCAATATCTGAACCCAGCTCCTCAGCAATACGTGCGGCAACAGCTCTTGCGGCCAGACGCCGGGGCTGAGTATGACCGATAATTCCTTTACAGCCCCGTCCCAGTTCCAGACAGATTTTGGGTAACTGTGTGGTTTTTCCCGAGCCGGTTTCGCCACAGATAATGACCACCTGATTCGCACGAATAGCGTCGGCAATAGTCTGCTTTTTCTGGCACACTGGCAGGGTGGGCGGGTAGGTGATGACAGGGCGTTGCTGTTGGCGTTGGCTAACGGCAGCAATGGATTTATCCATTTTGTGCATCAACTGGTGTATATCACGCAATTGCTGTGCTTTGTTTTTCTGCTGCCTGATTTTTCGCAGATGGCGGATAAATTTCTGTCGGTCGATAATTCTGCACTGGTCGAGGCGCTGGGTGCAGAGGTGTAGAGAATCAGGCATGGTGGTGGCTATGTTATGCAGATATTACTGAAACGGACGAAAAGGATACTTATTGTTTAAGATACGCTGTAAATACCTTCATGTAAGCTCGACACCCGCATTCCTGCGGTTGACGGTCTTTAACAATAAGTATCCTTTTCATCCATCCTGTTAGTAAATGTCTGATCAGACAGAAGGCTTCATTGTATAGTAAGCAGTGCCCTTAGTATAATAAACGAATGGGTATAATAAACGAACGGGTATAATAAACATGAGTCGAACTAGTTAATGTCTTTACCGCAAATTGATGATTTCTCGCAACTATTTCTTAATGATGTTGCCATGCTGGATGTAAGAGCGCAGGTTGAATTTACCCAGGGTGCTTTCCCGCAAGCCTGTAATATTCCCCTGCTGGATGATAATGAACGCCAGCAGGTAGGCTTGTGTTATAAAAACCGGGGGCAGGATAAGGCGATTGAACTGGGCTATTCACTGGTATCGGGTGAAGTGAAAGCGGCAAGGCTGGCGCAGTGGGTCGGTTTTTTTAGCCAGCATCCGCAGGCAGTTTTATACTGTTTTCGTGGTGGGATGCGCTCAAAAATTACCCAGCAGTGGCTCTATGATGAAGCCGGTCTGTCTATTCCACGGGTAACAGGTGGTTATAAGGCATTAAGACAGTTTATGTTGCAGCAAATTGAGCAGGCTGCAACCACCATGCAGTTTATTATTTTAAGCGGACGTACCGGTTGTGGTAAAACGTTGTTGCTGGATCAGCTCAGTAATAAAATTGACCTGGAAAAACTGTACCATCACCGTGGCTCTGCATTCGGTAATCATGTTCAGCCCCAGCCAAGCCAGATTGATATTGAAAATGCACTGGCCATTGTCCTGCTAAAATTTCAGCATAAAAATCAGCCTGCCCTGGTGCTGGAAGATGAGTCTGCCTGCATTGGTGGTCGTCGTATCCCCGACCAGATAGTGACCGCCATGAAACATGCCCCCATTGTATTATTGCAGGTCGAGCAACAGACACGGGTAGATGTTATCTTCGATGAATATATTATCGAGGCATTAAAGGAGTATAGCGATTTCTATGGTGAAGAAACCGGTTTTAAGCGATGGGCCGAGTTTTTATCCACATCAATGGATAAAATCCAGCGGCGTCTGGGGGGCAAAGTACATAAAGAACTAAAAGCTATTTTACAGCAGGCAATCAGTCAGCAATGTAGTCAGAATAATACGCAGAAACACCGGGAATGGATCGCGCGCCTGCTGTTTGATTACTATGACCCAATGTATGATTATCAGTTGAGTAAAAAGCAGCAGCGAATTATTTTCAGTGGTAATCAGCCACAGGTTCTGGATTATCTGTACCGCAAGGTGGATTCGCCATCTGGCTGAACGTGCATTCTATAAACAAATTTCTCTGGACACAGTATATTATCTGTAATCGTATATACTCTGAGTGTGACATTGGCAATATGTAATGATAACCCGCAAGGCTCCTGACAGGATACCAGGTTGATTCAGCCAGTATTATCCTGTAACCGTAAAGACCATGACTGATCGTAATCGTTTTGTAAACCCTGAAGCTGACCGTGAACCTATATCCGATTCACAGTTTGAAGACCTCATTGAACTGCAAAGTGTGCTGCTGAGCGCAATTGTAAGTAATGAAAGTTCTATCGCGTTACTTGAACAGTTGTGCTGGTTTGCAGAAAAACTCACTTCCGGTACGCTGGCATCCGTCATGTTACTGGATAAAAGCGGGCAGCAGTTGTTTGTTCGTAGTGCGCCCAGTATTCCAGCAGAAGCAATTATCGAGTTAGATGGATTAAAGGTAGGTGAGGGTTCCTGCGGGAATACGATTTTTTATAATGAAGACATGTATGTCTGTGATACCCGCAGCGATGCACGCTGGGAAAATTTACAGGATTTTGCCAGCCGTTATAATGTTAATGCCTGCTGGTCCAGCCCGATTCGTAATACCAATAACCAGCCAGTTGGCAGTTTTGCCCTGTCCAGTTCCACTAGCCGTACCCCGGATAACTTCCAGCGCCGCCTATTAAACAGTTGTGCCTCCATTGTCGGTATTATCCTGCAACGCGAAGAAGCACTGCTGGAAAGAGAAAAACGTGAAAAACAATTATGGGAGAGTCGTCAGAGTCTGGAAGCAACCATTAATTCTGTCGCTGAAGGGGTGATCAGAATAGATAGTAATGGTGACATTGTCTTGATGAACCAGGCGGCAGAACGACTAACTGGCTGGCCATGTAAACGGGCCGTTGGTCAGCATATGGGCATTGTGTTTACTGTCATTAATTCAAAGACAGGTGAGAAAATTATCTGTGATCCACCTGACTGTATTACTGATAGTAATAATAAATGTTTGCGTGGAAAAAATAATACTGTACTGGTATCAACGGGTGGTACAAGGTATAACATTCTGATGAATGAGATGTTGATTAAAAGCGAAACGGGGGATATTAATGGGGTGGTCATTACTTTTCGTGATACCACGCGGCAATGTAAAGACCGAGAAAACCTGCTTGCCACTCAGCAGCGATACTGGTCAATTATGGAAAATATTGCTGATCCTTTATATCTGGTTAATCAGAATGGCGAATTCGCAGATGTAAATCAGGCGGCATGTGAAGCGCTGGGTTACCCGCTGGAAGAACTATTAAGACTGTCTGTGCCGGATGTTAATGTAGCACTTGATCAGCACTCCTTCCGCTCTTTTTTCGATTCTCTGATCCCCGATCACTCCATTAGCATAACCAGTTCGCATCGGCGTAAGGATGGCACTACATTCCCGGTAGAAATCCGCCTGAGTAAATTTATTTCCAGTGGTAAGCCGTTGATTGTCAGCCTGGCGGTGGATATTACCAACCGGAAAAAGGAGGAAGAAGAAATACTGAAAGCCCAAAAACTGGATTCTATTGGTCTGCTTGCCGGTGGTATTGCGCATGACTTTAATAACCTGCTGGGCATTATACTGGGTAATATTGATCTGGCTCAACGGGTACTGGATCCCGCAGAAAAAGCCAGTAAATATCTTGGAAAGGCCACCAGTGCCTCCACCCGGGCGGCTGATCTCACCCAGCAGTTACTGACTTTTTCCAAAGGCGGTGAACCGGTCAGAAAGTTAGCGGATATTATGGAGATTATTCGTGAATCAGCGGAGTTCAGCCTGCATGGCAGCAGTATCGAAGTGAATTATTACTGCCCGGATAATTTATGGAACGCGAATGTGGATAGCGGACAGATCAGCCAGGTGATACAGAACCTGGTGATTAATGCGCGGCAGGCGATGAAGCAGGGTGGTAAACTGAACATTCGCTGTGAAAATGTTAGCCTGAGTCAGGCAGATAAAGTCATGGATCTGCGCGCTGGCAACTATATTAAGGTAGGTGTTGAAGATAGTGGCGAAGGCATAGCAGAAGAGATTATCGGTTCTATTTTTGACCCGTATTTTACTACCAAGCAGGATGGTAGCGGTCTGGGGCTGGCGTTGAGTTATTCCATTATCCAGAAACACAGGGGGGCAATACGGGTTGACTCCGAACCGGGTCGGGGAACCTGTTTTACCATTTATCTGCCCGCTAAAGAAGGTGATGACGTGAACACGAAAACCCAAACAGAGAAATCGGTAATGGCAACAGGTAATAAACGTATTCTGATTATGGACGATGATGAAATGATCCGTGAGATCGGCCAGCTTATGCTGGAAAATCTGGGTTATACCGTACTGCTGGCAAACGATGGCGAAACAGCCATTGAGCTGTATCAAACTGCTTTGCATAGTCAGGAGAAAATAGATCTTGTTATTATGGACTTAACGGTACTAAGCGGGATGGGCGGTAAGGAGGCGATTAAACAGATTCAGGCGATTGATCCACAGGTAAAGGCACTGGTTTCCAGCGGCTATTCCAATGACCCGGTTATGGCTAACTTTAAGGATTACGGATTTTCCGGGGCAGTCAACAAACCCTATAATCAGAATGAACTGGGCGTGGCTGTGGCGACCATTTTGAACCCGGCTCCCGCGCCGGTATAAATCCGGCCTGTGTTAATGGAGCTGGGGCTAATGTTTGTAGCCCGGCAGGCACTATTATGTTGTATCAGGAGAGGGCTTTATCTTAAATAAAATAGCATAAAGTACCGGGATGACGATTAATGTCAGCATGGTGGCAAAACCCAGACCGAACATAATCACGACTGCCATATCCAGAAAAAAGACATCACTAAGTAATGGAATCAGCCCCAGAATAGTTGTGCTAGCAGCCATTAATACCGGTCGCATCCGGGCGACACTGGAGTCGAGAATTGCCGTGTAAGGGTCCTTGCCAGTTTCAATCTGGGTGTCAATCTCCTCGATCAACACAATGGCATTTTTAATTAACAACCCTACCAGACTAAGCGCACCAAGCATTCCCATAAAACCGAAGGCTACATTCATACCGAGTAAACCAGCGGTAATGCCAATAATAGCCAGTGGTACGGTGAGCCAGATAATCAGTGGTTGGCGCACTTTGCCAAATAGCAGAATAACAACAATAATCATTGCAAGAAAACCCATTGGCAGGCTTTTAGCTATGGCTGCGTTGGCATCTTTTGAGTCTTCGTACTCTCCTCCCCATTCAAGGAAATAACCGGGTGGTAGTTTCATGGCATCAATTTTTGGTTTAATGCGTGCCAGTAATTCCGTTGCCAGTCCTTGAGCGGGGTCACAGGAAGGAGTGATAGTATAAATGCGATTGCGTTTTTTAATCTTTGCATCGGCCCATACAATTTTAAAATTAGAAACCACCTGACCGATGGGTATTGCGTGGTGCAGTATCGGGCTATATACCGGCGTGTCACGCATGACACTGACATCTTTGCGCTCGGTTTCTGGTGGTAACATGATAATTGGCAGCAGCCGAATTCCATCCTTAAAAATGCCAATCTGTTTACCATCGAATGCCATTAGCATTGCATTACTGACATTTTCCCGGGTTATGCCAAGCTGGCGAGCGGCTTTCTCATTAAAAACAGGACGAATTACCTTCACTGGCTGTCGCCAGTCATCCTTGATGTTAATGGCATCATTATCGGTTGCCATTATTGTCTGTACCCGTTCGGAGAGCTGCCTGAGAACCACCGGATCAGGGCCGCTTATGCGAGCTTCAATTTTTGCATCGCGGCCGGGACCAACTCGTAGTGGTTTGGTTTTTGGTTCAGAATTGGGAAAGTTTTTTGCCGTATAAGCGAGTAGCTGCTTTTCTATCCGGGGAATATCAGCCAGTGATTTTGTGGTAACAATAATCTGTGCATAGGATGATGATGGCGACTCGGGTTTATAAACCAGCGTAAAGCGAGTGGCGCCGCCACCGACAAAAGAGGCGGTATTTTTTACCCCCTTAAGAGTACGTAAATAATTCGAAATTTTTACAGTATCATCACGCGTATTTCTTATATCCGTGCCTTCAACATTCCACAGGTCAAAGAAAAACATAGGGGTATTGGAGTCGGGGAAAAAACTTTTTTTTGTATAAGTGAAACCAATCAGGGCGGAAATAAATAATATCAGTACAATGCCAATGGTTACCCAGCGATGCATCAGTGTGCTATTGAGTAAACGACGGTATTTTACAAAAATAAAACCTGAATAGGGGTCACTATTACTTTTGCCCGGTTTATCTGCTTTAAGAAACTGGGTACATAAAAGTGGTGTCATGGTTACAGCGGTAAACCAGGATAACAGCAGTGAAATTAAAATCACCCAGAACAGGGAATTGGCAAACTCGCCGGTTCCATCGTCTGATAAACCAATAGCGGCAAATGCAAGGATACCTACAATGGTTCCACCCAGCAGTGGCCACATGGTTGCGCCGACAACTTCTTTTGCTGCCTTAAGCCCTTTTTCACCCCGTTTGATACGAACCAGCATACCCTCGGCAACTACAATGGCGTTATCCACCAGCATCCCCAGGGCAATAATTAGTGCGCCTAACGAAATACGTTGCAGAGCAATGCCATCGGCATTCATAAACCAGAGAGTACCGGATACGGTAATCAAAAGTACGGCACCAATAATCAGCCCGGTGCGCAGACCCATAAAAAACAGCAGAACAACAATAACAATTAAAAGTGCTTCAGCTACACTGAGAATAAAACCGCTAACGGAATGGTCAACAATAACCGGCTGATTATAGATGGGGCTAAGTTGCATGCCTACCGGGGTAACACTTTGCAGTTCAGCCAGACGGTGGTCTATTTTTTTGCCTACGGCAACAACGTTCTCACCGGACAATATAGAGATACCAACGGTTAATGCCGGTTTGCCATTATAGAAAATATATTTTGAGGCCACATTTTTATAGGCACGGTGTACCGTAGCAAAGTCTTTTATGCGTATCAATGCGCCCTTTTCCCCGCTGACCAGTAAACTGCCAATTTCCTTTACAGATAACAGTTGTCCGGTTGGGTTGATGCGAATATATTCATCACCTACTCGCACATTTCCAGAATTGGAAACCAGATTTTGCGACCGCAGAACCCGGTCTAATTCTGTATTGGAGATCCCCAGGCCGGCCATTTTAGTTCGTGATACATCCAGATACACCACTTCTTTCTGGTTACCATCAATGGTAATTTTTCGAACGCCGGGAACCAGTAATAATTGTTCTTTTAATGTATCAGCATAATCTTTTAATTCGCGGTAGGTATAACCGTTGCCAGTGAGTGCATAAAACAGGCCGAATACATCACCAAAGTCATCGAAGACGACAGATGTTTTAGCGCCGGGAGGGAGTGTGGACTGTGCATCATGAACTTTCCGGCGTAATTCATCCCAGATATTCGGGAAGTCCTTTTTTTTGTATTTATCCTTAATGATAACGGTTACTTCAGAAAAGCCACTTTTGGAAATGGATTCCACCCGTTTGAGTTGTTTAAGTTGCTGGACTGCATTTTCGATGTGATAAGTTACTTCCCGTTCTACCTCCAACGGGGTGGCACCGGGGTAGCTGGTATAGATCTTTGCCTCTTTAATGGTGAATTCAGGGTCTTCGAGGCGGCTGATATGTTGAAATGCACTAATCCCACCGGCAAGAAATAGAATAATTAACAGCCAGGTGGTTACTTTCCTGGTAATGGAATATTCTGCAATGTTCATTAACTTGTTCCTGAAAATTATTCGGGCTGCTCACCGGTTTTAAGTAGTGTTACTTTCATGCCATCACGCAGGAAGGCGGCACCGGCAGTGACAATACGTTCGCCGGGTTTTAGCCCGCTAACGCGTATTGTATTTCCGGCAAAAAAATCAGCAGTAACTTTTTCAGGGTGAACGGTCATGGTTTTTTTATCCACCACCCAGACGACAGATTGTTTTTTACTGTTGGCAACCACGGCAGAGAGAGGCAGAGCAACCGTTCTGGCTGATCTGGTTTCATCTGTATGAATTTGTGCATAAACCATAGCGGTCATACCGGGTAGAATATTGTAGTGTTCCGGGTTATCCATTTTTAATGTGATGGCAAAGGTTCTGGTGGTCGGATCTGCCTTGGTGGAGGCTTCGACAAAGCTAAGCGGGAAAGAACGGTCCTTGATAGAATCAAATCTGGCGAACAGTTTACGTTTCTCTTTGTGATTGCGGTTGATGGCAATGATCATATTTTCAGGAACATCAATCTTCAGTTTTAATGCAGAAATATTTTCCAGCGCAAAAATATTCTGGGAAGAAAGAACCTGTTCAAAATTTTCAATATAGCGTTTGGCAATCAGGCCGTTAAAGCTGGCCGTTAATTTTGTATATTTCAGCTCCTGCCGGGCTTTTTCAAGGTTGGCTTTGGCGGTAAAAAATTTTGCGCGTAAATTGTCACGGTCAACTTTTGAGATTGCCCCTTTTTTGACCAGTATTTCGGCACGATCATAATTAGCTTTGGCGGTATTAAAGCTGGCCTGTTGATCCTGTAGACGTATTTTAAAATCGGTAGGGTCAAGTTCGGCAAGTAGCTGGCCTTTTTTCACTTTATCGCCTTCTTTAACCAGGATCTTCTGAATTTTTCCGCGAACACGAAATGAGATATCCGCTTTCTGAATTGCATCGACGATCGCCGGGAAAGTTCGCATGCCACCGCTGGTTGCACTGCCGATAACAATGGATTTTACCGGACGTGAATGCACTACAACCGGTGCCTGTGGCGCTTCGCAGGCGGTAAGTAGCAGTGAGCTGGAAAGCAGAGTAATTATTGACAATTTTTGTCTATTCATAATAAGAGTCTGAAGTGCGGTGGCGTAAAATAATTAATTGTTGTGTCGGGCGATGCGCAATATCATATAGCCGAAAATACCGGCTGCACATGAGGCAAATAATACGGCAAGTTTGTCTGCCTGCTGGTACAGATTGCCATCGGTAAATGCCAGCGAGTTAACAAACAGACTCATAGTAAAACCAATGCCGGTTAATACGGCAACCCCGTAGAGTTGTAACCAGGTGCTTTTTTCCGGCATTTTTCCCAGACCGAGTTTGATGGCAATCCAGGCGAAGCCGAATACCCCCAGTTGCTTGCCAAGAAATAGACCGGCCATAATGCCCAGCGGGGCCCCCCCACTCATCTGCTCAATGGATACATTGCGCAGATCCACGCCAGCATTGACAAAGGCGAACAAGGGCAAAATAAAAAAAGCAACCCAGTAATGCAGATCATGCTCTATTTCTTTGGCTAGTGAGAAGGATTCACCGTTTTCCTTTTTACCCTGCATGGGAATAGTAAAAGCAAGTGCCACGCCCGCTAGCGTGGCATGGACTCCGGATTTTAAAACGCTCACCCATAATATAATACCGACGATAATATAGGCGGCCTTCTTAACCACACCGAGCCAGTTCATGGTAATGAGTACAAGCAGTGAAAGGGTGGCGATAATAATAGACAGGGTAGACAGGTCAACGGTATAGAACAGTGCAATGATAATTATCGCGCCAAGGTCATCAATGATTGCCAGTGCCATTAAGAATATTTTCAGCGACATTGGTACCCGGTTGCCCAGCAGGGCTAAAACCCCTAGTGCAAAGGCAATATCTGTTGCAGTGGGAATTGCCCAGCCGCGCATTGCAGTGGCATCAGCGTGATTGACCAGAATATAAAATAGTGCCGGGATAGCCATGCCACCGATCGCTGCAATACCGGGCAGAGCAATCTGGCTGGGTGTCGAAAGCTGGCCTTCAAGGAATTCACGTTTGACCTCCAGCCCGATCAGCAGGAAAAAAATAGCCATCAGACCATCATTAATCCAGAGCAGTAGCGGTTTGGCAATGTGCAGGCTGGCAAAACGAATTTCAACAGGGGTGCGTAAAAATGCAGCGTAAAAATCGCTGAACATGGAGTTCTTTAATAGCAGCGCAAAAATGGTAGCGACTATCAGCAAAATTCCAGCAGAGGATTCTTTTTTTAAAAATTCATCTATAAAATTCACGTATTATCCCTAGTGTCCAGTGGCTGGACAGGTTGAATTAATATCCATGGTTTTACCACTGTTGCCCAGAAGTTTGTGTTGTTATGATGCCATTGCTTTGCCTGTGCGTCTGTTACTTTAGCAATTTTTCCGCTATTTAGCCATTCGCTTACCTGCTCGGAATCATCCTGTGCAAAAGTTACCGCAATATCCAGTAGATTAGCTCGGTTTGTTAGATAGATCAGTCGGCCACCGGCAAAAAATCGCTGTAGTTCCATCCAGTTTATCTGTGATGTTTCATTATTAATGTTGGCACGTAACAGGTCAGTATCTGCAAGGGGTTCTGGTTTGTGCATGATATTGTTAAACAGCGTTGTTATCGACTGATAAACTTCCGTGGTATCGCATTGATGGTTACCATCAGGTGACAATCTTCTGGTATTCTTCGGTTTTTAACCGTGGGCCGAACTGACTCACAATTTTTGATGCGGCCAGACTGGCTAATTCTCCGGCAGCTTTAAAATCATAGCCGTGAGTCAGCCCATAGATAAAGGCGCCGGCAAACATATCCCCGGCACCATTGGTGTCAATAGCTGTTACGGGTTTGGCTGCAACCGGAATAAAATCCGTGCCATCGTAGATGAGAGCGCCCTGTTTACCCAGAGTAATGGCAAAGGTTCTGGCAAAGGTTCGGATGGTGTTCGCAGCATCTTCAATATTATCTTTCTGTGTGTAACTTAATGCCTCTGCTTCATTACAGAAGAGTAAATCAATGCCATCGCCAATAGTTTTGGTAAAATCATCGCGAAAATGTTCGACGACAAATGGATCTGAAAAGGTCAGTGCGGTTTTTACCCCGTTGGTCTCGGCAATTTTACGAGCTTCGATATTGGCTGCTCTACCACTGGGCGAGGTAGTAAGGTAACCTTCCATATAGCAGTAGGTGGAATTCTTTATCGCTTCTGCATTAAGTTCGGCGGGTGACAGTTCAGCTGATATACCAAGAAAGGTGTGCATGGTACGTTCGGCATCGGAGGAAACCATAACCAGACATTTACCGGTGATCCCGTTTTTATGTTTCCCGTTTAGATTACAGTCTACGTTAGCTGTTTGCAGATCATGCAGGTAAAAATGGCCAAGTTCATCGTCGGCAACCTTGCAGGAATAATAGGATGAGCCGCCCATTGCGCTGACAGCAATCAAGGTATTGGCAGCCGATCCACCGCTGGCTTTATTTCCTTCAAAGGCATCAAGCTGGCATATCAGGGTCTGTTGCTGTTCTTCATCGACCAGTGTCATTACCCCCTTATCAATATTATTTTCCTGTAAAAACGCATCGTGAATTTCAAATTCCATATCGACCAGTGCGTTTCCCAGCCCGTACACATCGTATTTTTTCATTGTCCTGCCTATGGTATTTTTGTGGTTCCGGAAAAAGATGGATTGTAACGGTTAGTGTGCAGGATGTCAGTGTGTATAGAGTGATTTCTGGTGTTTAACCAGAAATGATTGCTTCTCGTGCAGCGGTCATTTCACCGGCGACTGTCAGCGGCTGATTTATTATCTGGGTACCGGTTGAAATAGACGGTGAATTAATCTGTATTTTCTGTCAGTATTATGGTGCCTGGCATATTTGCTGGCAGCGCCGGTTAAGCTATTCGAAAGCAGGTATGAACAGATTCATGCAGCTTTATTCCTTATTTTTAGTCAGGGTATATGTATGTATAAATTTTATGTGTGGTGTTTTGTTCTGCTGATGTTTAGCAGTGCTAGTTATGCAACGCAACAAAAAACAACCGTTGTCGCTCCGATAGTGCCCGGCGTGTCGCTTGAGTCGGAAGGGTCCTTGTACTGGTTGCATTTTAATGCCGATGCCAGTTCGTTGTGGCCGATGTTAAAAGATTTCTGGGCACATGAAGGTATTGCATTAAAAAAAATTAATGCCGAACTGGGTTATATGGAAACAAAATGGTTCGTGCAGGATCAGAAAAATCCACTGCTGGCTGCGTTATTGAGTGATCAGGCACCGAGTCGGCGGGAACGTTTTCGTCTGCGAGTAGAACGTCTGCCAAATCATAATGGTACACAGGTTTTTATCTATCACAGCGCCTATGGTCTATTGCTGAATGGTGATGCTGTGTACACCGGTTATCTGCCTCCCAACCCGCAGCTGGAAATTGAAATGCTGCAACGCCTGGCTCTGTATAGTAGTCATCATACTGCTACGGTTACCGCCTCTACCGGACCATCATCGGTAAAACCACGGGTGGAAAAGCCGCAGGTCATTACCCACCCTGTTGCCCTGCCATTAGCCAGTTATCATATTGAACGCTTGCAGGCGAAGGTGTTAAGTCAGCACCAGTATGGTATTGATGTGCCAGGTTCCATTGCGCTGGTGCAGAAAAAACTGGTTCGGGCACTGGATCGGATGAATATTAATATTGTCAGTGAAACAGAAGATACCCTGCTGGTAAAAATAACACCGGCAACGAAGTTAAACCCTGATAAAGACACAACCGACTGGGAAATTGATGAGGACAGCGATCTTGAAGCGCCACCGCGACCGGACACTTTTACAACGAAGGATAACATCCGCTACTGGCTGGTACTGGTGAAAAAGCCGACCAGTGTCATTATCAGTATTCGCGATCATGAAGATAATACCGACAACGGTAAAGGGCTGGCAAAATTCAGCCAGATGCTGGCAAAAGGTCTGTAATTGATAAACGCCTAGATCACCCCTTCACCATTCGTTACGTTGGGACTCGCTGGGTGAAATTTGCCCGGTGGTGGATTTTGCTGCTGGCGACGACGCTTGAGTTGTTCGATAGAGTGTTGCATGGATTCATTAAGCTGCTTTATACCTTTAAGCAGAGATTGTTCCATGTCACGGGAACCATCGCGCAGGGCGTTGTTGAGTAGTTGCGCACCCTCGCGCATGGTTTTATCCATTTCATCCAGGTTAGTCTGGATGGATTTAGATAGTTTGTCAGCCAGCTTTTCCTGTTGCTGCTTGCTGCTATCCATGTCGGCAGGAAGAAGTGTCCGGTTGGCATCCACCCGCCATCGACCATTTTCCAGTACCAGCATGGTATCAAATGACTGATTGTTTGCAGGGCTGGTGGCAGAAGGGTTAAGCGTGGTGGAAACCACAGCATGAGTGTTGCCAAGGGTAAATTTCTGTACCGGTTTTAGCGTTTTTATCTGTTGATCAAACTTGCTACGGCTGGAAGTGGAAACCAGCTCTCTGGCTGCGGTAGTATCACCTGCCTGTATCTGTGTCCAGTATTCACTGGCAACGGTTTGTGGATTTGGTGCTACCCGGCTGCAGGCTGTGGTGGCGAGAGCAAGGGCGAGTATCAACAGTCCGGTTTTATTCATCATTCGGTTTCCTAATTAATGGTGCTGGCCTCTTTTTCTTCTTTTAAAAGCTGGTTGTCGTAGGCATCAAGAATCTGTTCAAAAATATCTATTTCATCAGCTTCCCCTTCGAGAAACTTATAGCTATTGGGCTCTGCACCCAGAATCTGTTCAAAACGGGTGATTTTATCTTCCAGAGCTTCGTTATAGCATAATGCCTTGCGATACATATTACGCGCCTCGGCTAAAAAAGCATCGCGAAAGTCAGGGTCGCGGTTTAAGCGGTCGCGGGTTTCAATTTTTTTTTCATCAGATAAAGGCATGTTCAGTCACCGTAAGTTCAGTTTTTTGCTGCATTAAAATGGTTCAGTGTTTCACCGTTCGTTAGAACTTCACGAATCCGGTTGGCAGCATCGTTGATCCGGTCATGTTTTTGCAAATGCCACAGGGCAATGGCACCGGCATAGATCAGGGCGTCAGCGCTGCTACCGAGTTCCCCGGCAAGAGCGGCAGTCCGGTATCGGCGGGTTTTAAGGTCTTGTAGATTTGCCAGCGGGTATAAGACATGGTTTATTAATTCAGTGGCGGATAAATGAGCCATTCTACTGTATTTGCGATAATCAATCATTCATGAAAAAAAGGGTTTTAGGTTCAATGCCGACCGTGCCCATTATTTTAGCCGAGCAGGATATCTTTAGCCCGATTAATCTGTGCCGCCAGATAGTCCGAGCCACCACGATCCGGGTGAACTTTTTGCATCATTCGTTTGTGCGCACGGATAATTTCCTCACGGCTGCTGCCGACCTTCAGACCAAGAACATCGTAAGCCTGCTGTTTGCTCATTCCCTGTTTTTCCGCTGTCCGTTGTTGCTGGCCCGGTTGCTGGTTATGCTGTTGAAAGGCGCGCTGGAATAAAGGCAGATAGCGGGTGTACTGGAGTAAACGAGGCGTGAAGGCAAGCAAACCAGCAATCGCTGCGGTAATTAAACTCAGGTGGCCACTTAGAGCCAGTAGCACTAAAACAATGCCAACAGCACTAAGTATACTGGTGAAGATGAGCTTTTTGCGTTCCTGTGGGCTGGCGCTCTGTATTTTATGCCAGATAATCAATGCGGCACCAAGAATGGCAATTAGCAGAACAAGTCGAATCATGGTTAGGTAAAAGGTAAAAAAATTGATCTATTTTGGTGTATTTTTAAAGAGGTTGCCAGTATAATTTTCAGTTCTTTTTCCTTGCGTTACTGTTTGGCAGGTTTTTCTTCAGGACATTCGGTTCTGCTGGATATGGAATAACAGGTGTAAATATACCATCAACACACATCAATTTCTGGAGAAAAAATATGCCTTATGAAATTGCTATAGAAAATAATGGATCCAGAATAATAACCCGGTATTATGGGAAATTAATTATGCCTGAGATTAATGCAGCCTATGATGAACGGTTTACTGATATAGAAAAAATTAAAAAATACAGGCTTCTTATTAATGACTACACCGATGTATCAGAGGTATCCACTGACGGGCTGGATGTGCCAAGACTGGCAAGAGCTTATCTATGGGCATCCACTCACAACTCGGAGGTTGTCGTGGTTAATGTTATGCCAACGGATCTGGAATTTGGTCTGGGCAGGATGTGGGAAGGGTATGTGTCTGACATGCCCTGGAAAGAAAATGTTGTTCGTACGCGGGAGGAAGCAAGGAGCTGGTTTGTGGCAGGACTGGGTTAGGAAACCCCTGAATTGGAGTGCTTCAGACGTAATGGATAGATGTACTCTTGCTTATGATTTTATGGAAGCAAAAAAAGGGAAAAGATATATTTATACAGATTAAGGTATAAACTTCAGGGCAGTCCTTTAATCCTGCGTTAAAGATAATATGATGAAATCAAGGTGAGCGACACGTAATGGAAAACAAAAAACGGTTACTTATTGTGGATGATGAGCCTGCAATTGGTCAGTTTATTGAAGAAATTGCAGAAGAGATCGGTTTTGATGCACAGGCGATTGAGAATGCAGCTGATTTTGAGCATTATTTCAGTGATGAGACCAATGTTGTTGTCCTTGATCTATTTATGCCGGAGCGTGACGGGATTGAATTACTACGGGTTATGGCCGAACTGAAGGCCGTTGCTGCCATCATTCTTATCAGTGGTTATGACAAGAATGTACTAAGTTCGGCAAAAAAACTGGCCGCTGAACAGGGGCTATTCGTTGCTGGTACGCTGACCAAGCCCTTTCGTTATGATGAAATTTCGTTATTATTAAACAATCTGGTTCTGTTGCCGCCGGATAACAAATTCAATCCGGGAAACCGTAAAGCTGGCATGGTAACGGAAGCGTCACTAAAATATGCCATTGAAAATCATCAGCTTGTGTTACATTATCAGCCGCAGGTCGATCTTAATAATGGTCGCCTGACGGGTGTTGAAGCTCTGGTGCGCTGGCAGCATCCGGAGCATGGTCTGATTATGCCCGGTCATTTTATTCCGCTGGCAGAGCAAAGAGGGCTGGTTGATATACTCACGGAAATTGTGCTGGAAAAAGCACTAAAGCAAACCAGCGACTGGTTACAGCAGGGCCTGTATCTGAATGTATCCATTAATATACCGCCAGTGAGCTTTAAAAATCTGGATTTTCCCGAATGCCTTAGTAAAAAAATTCACGCTTATGGGTTAAAGACCGAACAGGTAACACTTGAGGTAACCGAAACTACATTAATGCAGGGACTGGCAAAATCGCTGGATATTCTTACCCGTATTCGAATGAAAGGCCTGTCTCTGTCCATTGACGATTTTGGTACCGGCTATTCCTCCATGGTTCAGTTATACCGGATTCCGTTTACCGAGTTAAAAATTGATTTATCTTTTGTGAAAAAGGCCACCACCGACCCTGAAGCCAGAGCGATCGTGAAGATGATCACTATGCTAGGGCATGAACTGGGGATGATTCTGGTTGCAGAAGGCATAGAAGATAAGGAGACCTATGATCTGTTACTGGGGATGGGTTGTGATCGGGGGCAGGGATATTATATGGCGCGTCCGATGGCAGCAGAAAATATCCTGCCGTGGTCGAAGCAGCGTGGTTGAGTTCTGGCAATAGCCAGGGTGTGGTTTACTGCTGAGTTTTTTGTTGTCGTGACCAGACCAGGGTACCGATAACTCGGCATTTTGCCACCGAGATGGCACCGCGTTTTGAGCGTTTTGAGTCGTTACTGTTATGCTTGAGGCTGGCTTCAATCTTGTCTCTGGACAGGGCATAGATTTCCAGTGGTTCAAAATTATTGTCCATTAGTGACAGCATAATCAGTTCCCAGTCGGCATCCAGATTTAGCTGACCGATGCGGTGGCCGGATTTTACCGACTCCCCGATTATCCTGCTTTTAATCTGTATTTTCTGATTTTGCCATTTACCCCCACCGATCGCGTCGTAACCGCAACCACGCTCTTCTATCAGTTGAAAGCCAAGATGATGGCAAACATCATAACGGGCAATTTCGCCAGATACCGGCAGCATGGTACCGGTAGTGCGGCGAAATTCAGCAGCCAGCCGCCTGGTTTCTTCAATTAAGGTATCAATGGAATAGATGGTCATGTAGCTATTGAGGTAATTTGTTATTTTTATTCAGCGGTTTCCTGATGGTAAGTATAGACGTTTCAGCCTCCTGTTGCCATGCGGACAAAGAATATGGCCGGGGATGACAGAATCCTGACATCCATTCGGGCTGAAGCGCGACGAAAGTTTGTCATTGCCTGAAAAAATATCAAACCTTATTTCTAACTATATGAAATAAAGGTATATTTTAATTTAGGCATGATCCTTGCCTTGCTATATGCAAACCATCTATTTTCTGTGCGAATAAACCTGACGCAGAAACGGGAGACAGTAATATGAATGTAGAAACTGCTTTTGCTCCATCTGCCTCACCGCAGCTTGCCGGTGAGCAGCTTGAGGCAGCGTTTCATCTGTTTAATCGGTTATCTCAGCAGCTTACACAGTCATACGGAGAGCTGGAAGCGCAGGTTGCACAATTATCCACCGAGCTGGCTGAAGCGCGTCATGAGCGACTAAAACAACTGGCAGAAAAAGAGCGCCTTGCCAGTCGTCTTGAGACATTGCTCGATACCCTGCCAGCCGGTGTAGTAGTACTGGATGAATGCGGCCATGTCAATCAATTTAACTTAAACGCAAAAGCAATGTTCGGTACTGTTTTAATCGGTAAAAACTGGGAGGAAATCGCCCGCCAGTATTTTATTCGTGATGGTGATGGTCTGCGTTTAAAAGATGGTCGCTGGGTAAGTCTGAGTGCTCGCCCCCTGCTGGATGAGGCTGGCCCGAATGAGATCGGTAAGATTATTCTGGTTACGGATGTAACCGAGATTCATCAGCTTGAAGCCCGGCTGAATCATCAGCAACGTCTTACTTCACTGGGGGAAATGCTTGCTGGTCTTGCGCATCAGGTCAGAACTCCGCTGGCATCAGCATTGCTGTACCTGTCGAATATTAATCATGTCAACGCAAGTATGCAGGATCGTCAGCATTTTACTCATAAGGCGACCGATTCATTGCAACATCTTGAACGTATGGTAAATGATATGCTGATTTTTGCCCGTGGCGGGGTGACAGAAAATGAGTGTTTTACTGTCGATTTCCTGCTCAGCCGATTACAGCAACTGCTTGAACCTCAGTTTTCCCGCACCGATGCCTGTTTCCATATTAATAATGAAGTACCGGAACGAATCCTCGAAGGCAATGCGGATGCACTGGTGAGTGCATTCCAGAATATTGCCAGTAATGCACTGGAAGCAGGTGAGCAATGTACAGACAGAAAAATCATATTTGAAATCAGCGTTAAACCGCATTTGAATGACCAGGTAAGGTTTATTTTTACCGATAATGCCGGTGGTATGAGTGAGTCCATTCGGGCACGCATTCTTGAACCATTTTTTACCACCCGTAGTAATGGTACCGGACTCGGGCTGGCGGTATTAAATGAAACGGTAATGAATCATGACGGTGAACTGTCTGTTTACTCGAAGCCGGGGAAGGGCAGCCATTTCACCGTTGTCCTGCCTGTTGGTACGCAATATACGGTGTTAGACAGCGAACTGGCTTCAACGGAAGCGATGATAAAAACTGAAAAATATCCGGCATTGAAAAATACCGAGCAAAAGAAAGTTGTAATGAATAACCAGAATGAATTGAAAGAGGTAACCTTATGAATAATGCGACGATACTGGTTGTTGAAGATGATAGCGCATTACGTGATGTACTAAGTCAGACACTGCAACTGTCGAATTACCAGGTACATACGGCCAGTGACGGGCAGCAGGCGTTAAAGCTGTTGCAACGTTATCCGGAAATTACCCTGCTGGTAAGTGATGTACAGATGCAGCCGATGGATGGTGAGGTTCTACTGGAAAAAGTCAAACAGCATTACCCCTGTCTTCCTGTTATTTTAATGACCGCATACGGCACGGTGGAAAAAGCGGTAATAGCTATGCAGCATGGTGCCAGTGATTATCTGGTTAAACCCTTTGTTGCGGATACTTTACTTGAAATGGTTCAACGCTTTGTCACGGTGAAAAAAGAAAACCATCAGCAAAAATCTGCTGTGGCTATGCCGGGTAAGCAGAAACAGACTACCCAGGCCGACGCATTAATTGCGGTAGATGTACGCAGCCGTGAAATGGTTGATGTTGCCCATCGGGTTGCAGTCACCGATGTTACGGTGATGATTACCGGTGAATCTGGTGTGGGTAAGGAAGTGGTGTCGCATTATATTCATCAACATTCGGCTCGTGTAGCAGGCCCCTTTGTGGCCATTAACTGTGCGGCTATCCCGGAAAATATGCTGGAGTCGGTATTATTCGGTTATGAAAAAGGTGCTTTCACGGGTGCCTACCAGTCCAAAGCCGGTAAGTTTGAACAGGCGCAGGGTGGCACCTTACTGCTGGATGAAATTACGGAAATGGATCCGGGTCTACAGGCAAAGCTGTTGCGGGTATTGCAGGAACGGGAGGTAGAGCGACTGGGTGGGCGTAAACCGATTGCTCTGGATGTGCGTATTATTGCCACAACGAATCGAGACTTTCATCAGCTTGTGATGGAAGGCCAGTTTCGTGAAGACCTGTATTATCGCCTGAATGTGTTTCCACTTAATCTACTGCCGCTACGTGAACGTGTCGGTGATATTCTGCCGTTGGCTCAACGTCTGGTTGAACGTTACAGTACCACCGGTCAACCCGCTGATGTTAGCGGTAGAGGCTTACCGGTTCAGTTAACGGAAGCGGCAAAAGATGTGCTGGTTGCACACCCCTGGCCGGGGAATGTACGTGAGCTGGATAATGTGATTCAGCGTGCGCTGATACTGAAAACAGGCAATGAAATTGACTCTGTCGATATTCACTTCGAATCCCCTGGCTATATCACCGAAACCGCGATAGCTCGTAGCGATGTTCCCTGTTTATCATCAACCGATGAAATGGAAAATAGTGAGAGTAGACAGGCTCTACTGGCAAAAAGTGAGTTAAGTCGTGACCTGTTAAGTCATGAGAAAGATCTGATTATGTCTGCACTGGCCAGTCGCGGTAGCCGTAAAGCAGCCGCAGAGAAGCTGGGTATCAGCCCTCGTACTTTGCGTTATAAGCTGGCTCGGTTACGTGATGCCGGCGTCGCTATTCCGGCCTGAAAATCAGTGGTAGAAAAAGTAGATAAAAATTGGCGCAGAAACTGCATTAATTTTTAGTGATTAAGAGTAGAACGCAATGGTATCTGCTGGGACAAAAAAGCGGCAGGTATCGGTAGTCATAGAAATAACAACGTAAATCAGGCAGGTAGTAACAATGAGTGATATGCAGATTAGTCAGATATTACAGCAAATGCGCAATATGGCAGCAATGTCCGAATCGTCGCCATCGCTGGAAATCGGTAATGGCGTTGCGAAGCCGGATTTTGGTCAGGTGCTGAAGAATTCGATCAATGCGGTTAATGAAACACAGAAGAGTGCGGCGACAATGGAAACCGCCTTTGATGCCGGAAACCCGAATGTAAATTTAAGCGAGGTGATGGTGGCGATTCAGAAAGCCAATGTCTCCTTTCAGGCGATGACACAGGTCAGAAATAACCTGGTATCCGCTTACAAAGAAATCATGAATATGCAGGTTTGATCCGAACGATATATTTATTCGTTACAGTGGTTCAGTAAAGTTAAACATGTTTGAGAGAACAGTAATATGGCATTAGTATCCGCAGAAAATATGACCATGCAGGCAAGTGGTTTCGGTAACCTGCCCGCCCTGCGACAGTTGGGGTTACTGGTAGGGCTGGCGTTAACCATTGCGCTGGGGGTCACCATTGCTATGTGGTCGCAGACACCGAATTACAGTGTGCTACAGGGTAATTTGAATGCAAAGAATCTGGCACAGATTACCCAGTCACTGGATGGTGCCGGGATTGAATACAAGCTCACGAATGATGGCCATACCTTAATGGTTCCACTTGAAAAACTACAGCAGGCGAAAATGAAAATTGCCTCTCAGGGTATCGTTATCGGTGATACAGCCGGTTATGCCCT
>VAOW01020702.1_pt1 | contig 31568 bp, 25 predicted proteins | sample 3393921 | NCBI WGS metagenome assembly VAOW01 (sample SAMN08290428, study PRJNA428436) | hydrothermal vent metagenome | isolation source: Deep-sea hydrothermal vent chimney | place: Indian Ocean: Southwest Indian Ridge | depth 2742 m m | reverse complement strand
ATTCGATTCCCAATATTTGTTGATATCATTGTTTATCTCTCATCTGCGAAATATAACTGATTTGACCGCGTTACCCATACAAGATCATGAAGTGCCGGTTAATACCTATCAGATTCACAAATCCAGTATCCTATGACTTCACGCAATTCATTGTTGATATAAAGCAAAGGTATTCGATCACGCTCCCATGGTGGTATTCCTTCATTTTGAAATAATTTCTTCAAGCTATGATGAAAATTCATTCCTGGTAATTTACACCGTTCACCCCCTAGGCGGAATCGAATAGTAATTTCCCCATCTCTACGGCTTAATAGTTGCAGTGGAGTCCGTAAATCAGCATTCGTTAATTCTCTACTGATACTTTGAATATAAACTGATTTGTCGAGGGATGGCCATGAAATAATCTGGGTTGGATCGTGAGGACAAAGAGTAGACATGATATAAAGCTGATTACGATAGCGCCGGACTTCAATATCAGCCCAATGCAAATAGGGGGATGAATCTTTGCTTGAATAAAGAAAAACCTCTCTTATTTGATTCAACTTATCTGTACCGGGAAGTGGCAGACCTCGATCGTGCAACCAGATCCTCAGAGCATTTCTAGCCCTCCACCAAGGCAGACAGCTAAGTTCACTGATACTCAAAGTACCTTTTTTACTATTAGCAATCTCGATTAAATCCTGTCTACCCTGTAAGATCAGGGTAGACCAGGCATCGGCTTGGTGAATCGCCGCGCGCGACAATGTTTTATCTAATGATGGCCATCTTTCTTGTAAGAGAGGGATGATAATTTGTCGAAGGTAGTTTCGATCCAGATAGAGTTGTTCATTGGAATGATCTTCAACCCAGGTTTCTTCGTGCTGTTTAAGAAAAGCACGCAAAGCTTGACGAGTCTCCGTGAGTAACGGTCTGACCAACCACCCTTTCGAGAATCGTGTTAAACCGGGCATGGAAGCCAAACCTGCTGGACCAGAACCACGAAGTAATTGCAGTAATAATGTTTCTGCCTGGTCATTGCGATGGTGTGCGGTCAATAGCACATCCCCGGCCTCCATAAGATCGGCCATGGCGGCATAGCGCACTTCACGAGCGGCAGCTTCTGAGCCTCCCGGGTTTTTCGGATCTACTCTGACTTTTATAATTTTTATATCGACATCCAATTGCCTGGCTTTATGTGCGCACCATTTTGCCCAATCATTAGCCTGGACCTGTAATCCGTGGTTAATATGGACCGCAAGTATAGGATACCCAAGCCCCTGAATTTCTTTCAGCGCCAGCAATAAAGCCAGTGAATCCGCCCCACCACTGAATCCGATCAGCCAACGGCCAGCTATTGGAATATTTTCAAGCGAGTAGCGCAGACGATCGAGTGTGAGTATTTCATCGTTCATAGCAGCATTTGTTCAGTGACTTCTTCCACCCACTGGACATGAGTACATCAACTTTCGCGCAAAGTGCTGTAGTTCATCAAGCGCTCGTACCTGCGCTGTAAAACCTGTTCGATAGATAAAGTCCGGAGGGTTTCTAAGGTATGTGTCAAGGTATTGGCTAGGGTTTCGCACATCACGTCCGGAGCTCGATGGGCGCCACCCAGCGGTTCTGGCAAGACCTCATCGATCAACTGCAATTCCAACAGCCGATTAGCAGTAATTCCTAGCGCTTCTGCGGCTTCTTCAGCCTTTTCTGCACTTTTCCAAAGAATGGAGGCGCAACCTTCTGGCGATATGACTGAGTAAGTGCTGTATTGCAACATCATGACATGATCACCGATACCAATCGCGAGTGCACCGCCTGATCCCCCTTCTCCAATGACAGTGCAGATGATCGGCGTTTGCAACCGAGACATCTCCATGAGATTTCTTGCTATGGCCTCACTTTGCCCCCGTTCTTCGGCATCCACTCCCGGATAAGCGCCGGGTGTATCGATAAAGGTAAACAACGGTAAATGAAAGCGTTCTGCCATTTTCATAAGACGCAAAGCCTTGCGATACCCCTCTGGACGAGGCATACCAAAATTACGATAAACTTTCTCCTTTGTATCGCGCCCCTTCTGGGAACCAATGATCATCACGGGTTGGCCATGAAAACGGGCTATACCCCCCACTATGGCCGGGTCATCCGCAAAAGCACGATCTCCATGCAATTCCTGAAAATTAGTAAACAAATGTGAAATATAATCCAAGGTGTAGGGGCGCAATGGATGGCGAGCAAGTTGTGCAATCTGCCAGGCACTCAGTTTGGAGAATACGGACTGGGTTAGATGGGCGGTTTTCTTTTTAAGGCGGGAAATCTCATCACCCAGATTGACATCATTTCCATGACTGGCATGACGTAATTCCTCAATTTTTGCTTCAAGTTCAGCAATTGGCTGTTCGAAATCAAGAAAGTCTGGATTCATTAGTTTACTCAATGCTATTGATTGTGGTTTTTTGAATTGCGGGTGCCTATCAATGAATATCAGTTGAGAGCATGGGGTGATTACCATAATGGATGGTTACACACCCCCTCCCCCACCATTGCTGTAACTTTCTTAACAAATCCTCGCAGGGCAGAATTCGCCAGTCTTCCCCAAACCGTAAACTAGCTTCTACATCATGATTTCGGTAATGAATCAAAAGTGGGCAACCCTTATTATGTCCGCTTTTTAGCACTTTATACATTTTTTTTAGATTTTCGATATTATCGAAATGAGTATTAATCCTTATTTCGACATATCGTGCGAATTCCCCACGCGCCTGATCCAAGCTGAAAATACGTTTCGCCCGGATACGTTTTCTGCCATTGAATGCATCACGCCCCACTCCAGCTTCGACAATAATCAAATGGTCCTTGATCAGCAGATCCGAGTAAGTGGCATATTCCTTACCAAAGATGCCAACGTCAAGGCGAGCCGTCCGGTCATCAAGGGTAATGAAAGCAAATTTACCCGACGAACCATGACGAACTGACAGGTCCGCAACTAAACCTGCGATCATAATGATACGTTCATTTGGCGAATCGTGAACCTGCCGTTTCCCGGCGGGATCTTCACCTAACCAGTGATCAAGTGGTGCCGTTATCATTGAGCGGATTTCCGGCCAATATTGGTCAATGGGATGACCGGTCAAATACAGGCCCAGAGTTTCCTTTTCCGCCTTGAGAAGCGGGGTTTCGGACCACTCGGGGAGCACCTCCCGTGATGGAGGCTGGGGTGTATCGCTGGGCTCCACAAATAAATCAGTCTGCCCGAGATCGGAATTTTGCCGGTGCTGCTCCGCCGCCTTGATGGCGCCTGGAAGCCATTCGGTCAACGTAGCCCGGTTGGGACCGATTGAATCCAGGGCGCCCGCATAAATCAATGTCTCCAGAACCCGTTTATTGACCTTCTGGCTCATAAGGCGGCGACACAGGTCGTCCATATCTGAAAATAATCCATTTTTCCCACGCTCGTCGATAAGGGCTCCAATCGCGCTTTCACCAGCCCCCTTGATAGCACCCAAGCCATATAGAATGGATCCGCCATCCACAGTCCTAAAACGATAATTGGATCGATTAATGTTCGGCGGTAATACCTGCAGACTCAACTGGCGGCACTCCTCGATCAGGTTGACCACTTTGTCCGTATTATCCATATCCGCCGAAAGCACTGCAGCCATGAAAGCGGCTGGATAGTGGGCCTTTAACCAAGCGGTCTGGTAGGAGATGAGTGCATAGGCGGCCGAGTGCGATTTGTTGAAACCATAGCCAGCAAATTTTTCCATCAGATCGAAGATAGAGCCAGCCGTTTTCTCATTAACGTCGTGTTCTATCGCGCCACGCATAAAAATGGTGCGTTGCTTGGCCATTTCCTCGGGTTTTTTCTTCCCCATTGCCCGGCGCAGAAGATCCGCACCGCCCAGGCTGTAACCTGCCAGGACTTGAGCGATTTGCATGACCTGCTCCTGATAAAGGATAACCCCGTAAGTCGGTTTTAAAATAGGTTCCAGAGCCGGATGGAGATATTCGACCCGGGATCGGCCATGTTTGCGATTAATGAAGTCATCAACCATGCCCGATTGCAGTGGACCGGGACGATATAACGCCACTAATGCCACGATATCCTCAAAATAATCCGGCTGCAGGCGTTTGATCAATTCCTGCATCCCGCTGGACTCAAGCTGAAAAACCGCAGTCGTTTGGTGACGTTTGAGTAGATCGTAGGTCAGTCGATCATCCAGTAGTAGGCGATTAATATCCAACCATTCATCGGTAGCTGATTTACCCTGATTTATGGTTCGCACTGCCCAATCAATTATGGTTAATGTGCGTAATCCCAGGAAATCAAATTTAACCAAACCAATTGCTTCGATGTCATCCTTATCGAACTGGGTGACCAGACTATTACTACTTTCTTCGCAGTACAGCGGAGTGAAGTCAGTCAGCGGTGTGGGGGCTATAACCACTCCGCCCGCGTGTTTTCCGGCATTTCTGGACAACCCTTCCAGACTTCGAGCGAGATCAATCAGAGTGGCCACATCCTCGTCTTCATCATAACTGCGTCGCAAGTCTTCTTCCCGGGCCAAAGCTTTGTCTAGCGTTATCCCGAGTTCGAACGGAATGAGCTTGGCGATGCGATCTACAAAACCATAGGGGTAGCCCAGCACTCGGCCAACATCGCGCACAACCGCCTTGGCAGCCATGCTCCCATAAGTGATGATCTGAGATACATGATCGCGCCCATAGCGTTTCGCAACATATTCGATAACCCGATCCCTGCCATCCATACAGAAATCCACATCAAAATCCGGCATAGAGACTCTTTCTGGATTAAGAAATCGCTCGAAGAGCAGGTCGTATCTAATTGGATCGAGGTCAGTAATTTTTAATGCATAAGCAACCAGCGAACCCGCGCCCGATCCACGCCCCGGACCCACCGGTACGCTATTGGATTTTGCCCACTGGATGAAGTCGGCCACGATCAAAAAATAACCCGGGAATCCCATTTGAATAATAACATTGAGTTCTCGCTCTAGACGCTCACGGTAGGGCGTAGATAAATTGGTATAATCTTCCGCCTGCTGATCAAAGCGGATTTGTAGACGTTCTTCGAGCCCATCACATGCCTGTTGGCGGAGATAATCTTCAGTAGATAAATTCCCAGGAACCGGGAATTGTGGGAGTATCAGTTTGCCTAGATTGAGTTCGACAGTGCAGCGACGGGCGATCTCGAGACTGTTTTCCAGCGCCTCTGGCAAGTCTTCGAAAAGAGCGTACATTTCTTCGGTACTGCGTAAATACTGTTGAGGACTGTAGCGCCGGATCCGATGAGGGTCACTTAATATTTTCCCGGAATGGATACAAACTCTAGCTTCGTGCGCCTCATATTCCTCGGATGTCAAAAAGCGTACATCATTCGTTGCTACGATCGGAATACTCCAGGCAGCCGCCAAGGCCACTGCGGTATGAAGATAATCTTCATCTTTCTCTCTGCCCGTCCGTTGAACTTCCAGATAAAAGCGATCAGGAAAGATTTTTAGCCAGTCTGCCAAATAATTCTCTGCTTGTTCTGGATGCTCATCCACCAAGGCCTGGCCAATCTCTCCAAACTGTCCACCAGACAAAGCGATCAGCCCTTCATTGGCTTCTGCCAACCAGTCCAGATCAATAGCCGGACCATTCCCGCCCTGCTGTCCCTCCAGGTAAGCTTTTGAAATTAATCGGGTCAGGTTACGGTAACCTTTATTATTCTGACAGAGCAGCAATAGGCGGGTGGGTGATCGCCCTGCCCGCCTATCCCGATAAACCCAGGCATCAACGCCGATAATGGGTTTGATACCACAACGATAAGCCGCCCGATAAAATTTGACCATTGCAAATAGATTGCACTGGTCCGTCAGCGCCACGGCCGGCATATTCATTGCCGCCAAACGTTCCATTAATGGGCCAATCCGTACCACACTGTCACTTAATGAATATTCCGTATGGAGGGAGAGATGGGCAAACCCGGCGGGTCTATTTTTGGTGGCTTCTACGGACAAAACACTATTCCTTAGGCGGTTGGTTTTGAGCGATCATATAATCCATGGGTTTGTTTCCGGCCTATAGTGCTCCAAAGCCATTAGCGGTGGAGCGTCCAAGCTCAAAACGAGGATCGCAATTTATGTTGATGGATTTCATGGTGGGGTTCATGTACGTCATTCGCGGCTTTCGGCTGATTATCAAGCCGGGCCTAAAACGTTATATCATCATACCTGCATTGATCAATACGACATTATTTATTGGCGTCATCTACACGCTCGTGCGTTTCTTCGATGACCTCATGCAACGACATACCCCGCATGGGCTAAATTGGCTGGACTGGCTGCTCTGGCCATTGATCGCTGTCGGCGCTGCTATTGCCGTATTCTATACCTTCAGTCTTGTGGCCAATCTGATTGCTGCCCCCTTTACGGGATTGTTAGCCGAAAAAATAGAGGAGCAGTTGGGCGGCAGGCCCCCCAGTGCAGAAGCTAACTTCTGGTGGAATCTGCGTAATGGCTGGATCGCCATAAAAATTCAACTGGCCGCCTTGGGTCACCTGTTGTTTTGGGCTATTCCACTAATGCTATTTAGCCTGATACCCGGCGTTGGTTTCCTACTGGCTCCGCTGTGGCTGATTTTTTCGGCCTGGATGCAGGCGCTGGAGTATCTATTGATACCGATGGGAAATCATGGTCTGAACTTTTCTCAAATTCGCGAGTTGGCTTCACGTCATCGGGCTGCCAGCCTGGGTATGGGCATAGGCATCACTTTACTAACCAGCCTCCCGGTGATTAATTTTTTTGCGCTACCTATCGGTACCGCCGCAGCCACGCTGTTATCGATGAACTGCTCCCAAAAAGTTTATCCATCTAAGTCATGAGTTTTATCTCTCATCACGGATAAACTTCATCCGCCTCATGGTTTGGGTTGTTTCCGGCCAGAAAGGATGCCGCTAAGCCAGCATAACGGGCTATCTGCTCATTCTTGCTGATACAGGAGTTTAAAGTAATTGATGACTCAGTCAGGCATCGAACCGCAACGGTTAGACCGCGTTTTCAGGTAGAGCTAATAATTATTACCCTCTCCATGCGGTATAGCCATCTTAAACCCACACCAACAGATAATATTTTGATCTTATCATGATGAATTGTTATATTTATAGCTCAGGTCTGAAATGTTTAATAAATTAAAAGCCCTGTATCGATTTAAAGGTCATCTATTTCCCGGCGCCTGGCAATCACCCCAGGTGTGAGATACCCGATGTTCTGATTGGCATCGGCGCTTTTCATAAGGTACCACATCCTTTGTTCAAGATGTCTTGCAGACAACGTTGGCTAACCAAGCTGAGCACCCAACTCTTAGAGTTGCTCCTGGCTTGCCCTTTGCTTGAAAGATTTACCCATTTAAACGGGCAGGCGGTCTATGGAAATTCATTCAATCCGATCTCGTTAGGTCTATCGTCCGGAATAGTCGCCACAATATCTAAGCAGGGTATGGCTCTCGGTCTGATGGGCCTGAGTTTGCATAAACCTGGTCAGAAAATATTCCATTCAACAACACCTAACGCGCTATCTTTTAATAGGAAGACTAATTCACATGAAACGAATACTCATCAACGCCACGCAACCGGAAGAATTGCGTGTGGCCATGGTCGATGGACAGAAATTATACGATCTTGATATTGAAATTCCTTCCAGGGGACAGAAAAAATCAAATATATACAAAGGGATTATCACTAGAATCGAACCCAGTCTGGAAGCTGCTTTCATTCATTATGGTACCGAGCGACATGGTTTTCTGCCCCTCAAGGAAGTGGCTCCCGAGTACTACCTGACATCACCGCAGGCAACCGATAAGCGCCCTTCGATTCAAGAAGCGCTACGGGAAGGGCAGGAGGTTGTTGTTCAGGTAGAAAGGGAAGAACGTGGAAGCAAGGGGGCGGCCCTTACCACATACATCAGTCTAGCCGGCCGCTATCTCGTTCTCATGCCAAATAATCCACGGGCTGGCGGAGTCTCCCGTCGGATTGAGGGGGATGATCGCAATGAATTAAAAGATATTCTCAGTAACCTGGGAATTCCCGAAGGAATGGGTCTGATTGCCCGTACTGCCGGTGTCGGGCGTACCCAAGAGGATCTCCAATGGGATCTCGACTATCTGCAAACGGTCTGGCAAGCTATCCGCAAGGCTGCGCTTGAACTTCCGGCACCCGTGCTGATCTATCAGGAAAGCAATGTCATCATTCGGGCACTTCGCGACCATCTTCGCAATGATATTTCAGAAATTATCATTGATAACGAAGGCGTCTATCAGCAAGCCCTGGATTTTGTCAACCAGATCATGCCCCATAATGTGCGAAAATTAAATCTTTATAAAGATCGCGTACCGCTATTCAACCGTTATCTAATCGAAAACCAAATTGAAACTGCATTCCAACGAGAAGTGCAATTACCTTCCGGTGGCGCGATTGTCATAGATCATACAGAAGCGCTGGTTGCAATCGATGTGAATTCTGCCAGAGCCACCAAAGGGGGGGATATTGAAGAAACCGCGTTGAATACCAATCTGGAAGCTGCAGAAGAAGTGGCCCGTCAACTGCGTTTACGGGATCTGGGTGGATTGGTGATTATCGACTTTATCGACATGGGCTCGAAAAAACATCAGCAAGAAGTCGAACAAAAACTACGTGAATCCCTTAAATTAGATCGTGCCCGGGTTCAAGTAGGACGTATTTCAAGATTTGGCCTGATGGAGATGTCCAGACAACGTCTGCGTCCATCCCTAGGGGAGGCGAGTCAGATCATCTGCCCTCGCTGCAAAGGGCAAGGCACTATCCGCGACACGGAATTGCTTGCTCTTTCGGTGCTTCGCCTCATAGAAGAGGAGTCCATCAAGGAACGCACCAGAGAAGTGATCGTCAAGGTTCCCGTTCCCGTATCCACCTTTATGTTGAATGAAAAGCGTAGCGCAATTCTGGAAATCGAAGAACGCCACAATATCAAGATTATCGTTATACCGAGCCCTAATCTGGAAACTCCGAATTTCGAGTTGGAAAGGGTGCGGGAAGGGGCAAAACCAGAACTGAGTTCTCAGGCCAGTTATAAACTGATACCGGAACCTCTGGAAAGTTCTGTATCACCCAAACGGAATATACAAAAACCTGCCATTGCCGCCATCCAAATCAGCGCGCCCCCTCATCCACCTGCACGGAAACCAGCGTCTGATATAGAAATTCAAGAAAGTGATCGCAAACCGGGGTTGATCACCCGTATCTGGCATAGTTTGTTCGCACCCGTGCCGGAAACCTCTAATCCAGAATCTTCCCACACACCGAACAAAAAACCTGGCGGAGCAGAATCATCCATAATCCAGGGTAACCACAAAAAACCCACTCAGAAACGGAGAATCTCTGAAAACAGGACTCAGACCAAGCGAGTCTTAGAAGAGCAATCCCCTACTTCATTGGCTGTGGATGCAGAAGTGGGTATTAATGAGGCGAATCCATTAGTCCATGATACGAAGGCTGATGAAAATAAGAGAAGTTCTACAACCAGAACTAGCCGGAACTCTCGCAGACGACGGTCAAATAATCGTCGCAGGAATCGCAATAAAACTATTGAGGAGGAAACTGGAGTTACCGATAGCAAGGCCCACTCAATAATAAATGAAACCTTCACTGAAGATATCGAATCCGCTACTACGCAGCCCGCGCCTCTCCGAAAAGATGATAACCAGTCCGAAGATGAGGTTGATTTTCAACCCACAGTGAATGTTGAAAAGGAAGTATTTACTCCTGCTCCAGAAGGCCAGCCCACCAGCCAGGAACGGATTGATTCCACGGAAAACCATTCAGGTAAGGTAGAAATTGTACCATCTACCAATATGGCGGCCAGTGAATTGGTTCAGGTAGAGAATGACGCGCCATTGCCCTCAGGAACAGATGAAGTGGAAGCAGTTGACACTCGAGGTGACAAACCAACCGATGCTGTTGATGCCAAACAAAAACCCTAAATACTTAAATGCGGGCGTTCCATATCTACCGGTGAGCGTAGCTTCTGTTGAAACCTATCGATCCCATCCCGTCTCCTATCCATGAAATTATTCAGAATAGCAATCTGCGTCAGTCCTTATCCAGGGTACCGGATGGATTCGCCAGACAGATGGGGTTAATCATAAATTTACGTACCCAATCAGCTGGGTCTTTTAATACGTCGATCCTTCTTCCTTAACTCATCGAGACGCACACGAATACGTGCTTCGAGGCCATGGTCTGTTGGCCGATAGAAAGTTTCCGGGGATATACCTTGTGGAAAATATTGTTCACTCGCTATGTCAGCATCCGGTTTATTATGAGCATACCGATAACCTTTTCCATAATCCAAAGATTTCATTAAATGTGTAGGGGCATTGCGTAAATGCAGAGGAACTTCGAGACTACCGTACTCACGTGCCGCGTGCATGGCTTCCTTGAAAGCGACATAGACCGCATTGCTCTTCGGCGCCACTGCCAGATAAACGACCGCTTGTGCAAGCGCCAATTCGCCCTCCGGGGATCCCAGGCGAATAAAGCTCTCCCAGGCGTTGAGGGCCAGTTCTAGCGCGCGCGGGTCGGCATTACCCACATCCTCGTTGGCGAACCGCACCAATCTACGGGCGATATAAAGTGGATCGCATCCACCATCTAACATCCGGCAAAACCAGTACAAGGCGGCATCGGACTTTGATCCTCGCAGGGATTTGTGCAGAGCTGAAATTTGATCATAAAAATATTCTCCACCCTTATCGAATCGCCGCAGCGTTTGGCTGGTCACCTCACGCACAATATCTTCGGTCATTACACGACGATCGTTGGTGTCAGGTTGAGTCATATCCGCCGCCAGTTCCAGCAGGTTCAGGGCCCGGCGCGCATCTCCGTCGGCAGCAATAGCAAGTAGTCGGGCAGATTGTTCAGGTAAAACCAGTTGATATTTACCCAACCCCCGCTTTCTATCCCGCAACGCCTGTTGCATCACTTGCTCAATATCTTCCTCCATCAAAGGCTTGAGCACATAGGTTCGGACTCGGGATAACAAAGCGTTATTCAATTCGAAAGAGGGATTTTCTGTGGTAGCGCCCACAAGAAATAATGTACCGTCTTCGACATAGGGGAGAAAAGCATCTTGCTGCGATTTATTGAATCGGTGGACTTCATCCACAAATAATACCGTCGGAGTAGTTGCCCTGACTTCCTGTGCCTTGGCTACCGCATCGCGGATATCCTTGATGCCCGCAAGTACAGCCGATAAGGTTATAAACTGTGCGCTTCCCTGTTTGGCCATGATGCGTGCCAATGTAGTCTTGCCGACTCCCGGAGGACCCCATAACACCATGGAATGCAAATGGCCTTGCGCCAATGCGCGCCACAATGGCATACCCTTCGTGAGCAAATGATGCTGACCAATAAATTCACTGAGATTCCCGGGACGCATTCGGTCAGCCAGTGGGCGGAATCCTGCCTGATCGTAGGTTTGATTAAACAGGTCCGTCATTAGGGAGCTCCGACAATATCCGCCCCCGGCGGGGGTATGAAGATGAATGTCTTGGCCGAAAGCGCCATATTGCGCCGCAAGTCAGTGAACCGGATCACTGTGCGATGTCCAAACTGGTCAAAAAGAATCATGGCGCTGACCTGATGATTTGTCAGGCCGATCAATACTTGTTGAAATTGGCTGTTTTTCGGACTTCTGGGAGTAAGCGCAACCCAGGCAAGCCCGTCACGCCGACCCGCATCGCGCAAATTGTAAGCCTGATCGAGTAGCCTGGCACTCCCGAGCAACATGATTGGTGCGCCCCCCAGGCGCTGACTCAGCGGTTGCATAATAACCTGAGCAAGATCACGATTATAAATCCAGAGCGTTTTACCATTGGAAACCAGAATTTGCTGGTGAGGCTTTAGATAAGCCCACCGAAAATGCCCTGAATGTTCCAGCTCAAATTCACCTGACGAGGTTTTGAGTAGTGGTCCTTTGATCTGATATACTCGCTGTATAAATTTTCCCTGTAAACTCGTTGTGGTTGCAAGAAACTGCTTCAGAGAAGCGACTGCATCCGCATGTGCCGCAAATAACGCCAGGCTCATCAACAAAGTGATTAGCGTACTAATCATCACACCTGATTTGATCAATGCGGGCATTCCAGACTTCTGATCTATAAATAATCCGATTGGCATCATGGGTGCAATTTTTCCCTGGCTGGACAAAATATTCAATCCTGTGGTGGTGGTGGAGCGAGAACTTCACGATTGCCATTGGTTTGCACCATACTGACAATCCCGGCAACCTCCATGTCTTCAATCATTCTGGCTGCCCGGTTGTAACCAATTTTGAGCCGTCGCTGCACATATGAGATGGATGCTTTGCGTGACTCCGTCACGATTGCAACAGCCTGATCATAAAGCGTGTCGGTTTCCCGGTCTGATCCACCATCCAGACCAGGGACCCCTGCGCCAGACAAAGACTCGTTGACGATCTCGTCAAGATAATTGGGTTTACCCTGCTGTTTAATGGCTTCAACCACCCGATGCACCTCCTGATCGCTAACGAAAGCACCGTGAATGCGTTCAGGTACTGCCCGCCCTGGTGGAAGATAGAGCATGTCCCCGGCACCCAGTAATTGTTCTGCACCTTGTTGATCGAGAATAGTCCGGGAATCAATCCGGGAAGAAACCTGAAAAGCAATTCTGGAAGGGATATTAGCCTTGATCAAGCCAGTAATGACATCCACGGAAGGGCGTTGTGTCGCTAAGATCAAATGAATGCCTGCCGCTCGGGCTTTTTGAGCCAGGCGGGCGATCAACTCTTCCACCTTCTTGCCAACGACCATTATCATGTCGGCAAATTCATCGACGACTACAACAATAAACGGCATCGGTTCCAGCAGAGGTGGAGGGAAATCAGCTACCTGTGTTTTAGGATCAAACAGCGGATCAGGAATCGGAGTCTCCTTTTCCAAGGATTCACGCACCTTGTGATTATATCCGGCTAGATTGCGTACTCCGAGTTTCGACATCAACTGATAACGGCGCTCCATTTCCGCTACACACCAACGCAAAGCATTAGCAGCATCCTTCATATCGGTCACTACCGGAGTCAGTAAATGAGGAATCCCCTCGTAAACACTCAACTCGAGCATTTTGGGATCGATCAGGATCAGTCGAACTTCGTGGGAGCCTGCTTTATAAAGCAGGCTCAGAAGCATGGCATTAACCGCTACGGATTTACCCGCTCCAGTGGTCCCTGCTACCAGCAAATGAGGCATGCGACCCAGATCCGCAACGATTGGAATGCCTGCGATATCTTTACCCAGAGCCAGAGTCAGTGGCGATTTCGAGTTTTCATAAACAGCAGCATGGAGAATTTCGGAAAGAGATACCATTTCCCTATTTTCATTGGGTATTTCCAGGCCGATAACCGGTTTTCCAGGAATCACTTCGACAATACGCACGCTGATGACTGACAAGGCCCGCGCCAGGTCTTTAGCCAGATTGGTAATCCGGTTGACTTTAATACCCGGCGCCGGGAGCAATTCGAAACGGGTGATGACAGGGCCGGGATGCACCGCTTCAACTTTTACCTCGATCCCAAAGTCAGCTAGCTTGACTTCCACTAAATGAGATATTGCAGCTAAAGATTCAGGGGAAAAACCAGCATCAATCTCCCGGGGCGGATCGAGCAGGGCCAGCGATGGGAAGATACTGTTTAGAGACCGTGCATCAGGTCGAAACTGGGACGGTAATCGGGATTGAGGTTCGGGAACTGGAGGTGCGATTATTTTCGGCTCGGGACGGGAATATGAGTCCATTTTCGAGTACTTTTTTGCCGGCGCCACCAGAATAACTGGAATAGTTTGTGTTTGGCGAGACTGGCTATGAAATCTCCATTCCTTCAGCGTGTTGCGTAACCAGCTCACCATAAAAAATGTGATTTTTACAGTCAGATCAACCAAACTAATCCAGGAAAGGCCCGTCGACAGGGTTATTCCAGCGAACAGGAAACCTAAAAATATTAGTGTAGCGCCAACTGATCCGGTGACTTTCGCCAGTCCATCTCCCACCAGATTACCTAGCATGCCTCCCGCGCCCAAAGGCAGATAACCGCCGTGTAAATAAAGCGCTGCCAATCCGCAACCCGCAGTCACGGCCATCCCGAAACCAATCCAGCGTAAAGCCAATTCGGCCGGATTCAGACCATTGCCCCGAAAGCGATCCCTGAACACCAAATATCCACTATAACTCACCATTAGCGGGATCAGATAAGCCAGATAACCCAAGAGAGAAAAACACAGGTCGGAAAACCAGGCACCTACCCTTCCACCCAGATTTCTGACCGGCTCGCCTAGTCCTGTTCGTGACCATCCCGGATCCCCAGCATGATAGCTCACTAGGGAAACCAGCAAATAGAGAGTCAGGGCCACACATAACAACAAAATGCCTTCACGCAAACTACGGGCGCGACCAACATGGATAGATTTCGATTCAAAGGATTTGATAGCCAATTCCAGATCACAATTTACATAAATAATTAGTAATATTGTATTGATTATTTGAATAAAATGACAGAGTCGTTCTGAAGATAAGGATAAAATAGTAAAACAGGTTTTTGAAGATGCCGCCCTATGAAAATAATCAGGCATTGAATCTGACGGCGAGATGCCCATAATAAAAAATGAAAGCATCTATTTTTAACGCTAAAGGATTATACATGACTGATTCTAGACATAGCCGCCTGTTGATACTGGGTTCCGGCCCGGCCGGATATACTGCCGCGATTTATGCAGCACGTGCCAACCGGTCGCCGGTATTGATCACTGGACTGGAACAGGGTGGTCAGTTGACGACTACGACAGATGTCGATAATTGGCCTGGTGATACCAATGGTGTACAAGGGCCAGATTTAATGGAACGGATGCGTAAACACACGGAGCGCTTTGGTACCGAAATAGTTTTCGATACCATCCATACGGCTAAATTGACTGAACATCCATTTATGCTCCTTGGCGATTCGGCAACTTACACCTGTGATGCTCTGATCATTGCCACTGGGGCTTCCGCTAAGTATCTCGGTTTGGCTTCTGAGGAGAAATTTCGTGGCCGTGGCGTATCTGCTTGCGCAACCTGTGATGGCTTTTTCTATCGAAATCAAAAAGTAGCGGTTATTGGTGGGGGGAATACCGCTATCGAAGAAGCGCTCTATCTTTCTGGCATCGCCGCAGAAGTCATTCTTATCCACCGCCGCGATACGTTGCGTGGAGAAAAGATTCTCCAGGACCAACTATTGGAAAAAGCCGACAAAGGCAATATCAGTATTATCTGGAATCAGGCCGTTGATGAGATCCTGGGTGATGATTCAGGTGTTACCGGCTTGAGGTTGTGCGACACCACCGATGAGTCAACCCAGCAAATCGGGATCAATGGAGTTTTCATTGCAATCGGTCACAAACCCAATACACAGCTTTTTGAAGGCCAGCTGGAGATGGAAAAGGGTTATATCAAGGTAAAGAGCGGCCAGGACGGGGATGCGACCGCAACCAGCATAGCAGGTATTTTCGCAGCCGGTGATGTGATGGACCATACTTATCGTCAAGCGATTACTTCCGCAGGAGCGGGTTGTATGGCTGCCCTCGACGCCGACCGGTATCTGGATCAGATCTGACCTGGATTCACTCCAGTAGGGTGGCAGTCTTCATAGCTTTCCGATTCCATCGATATCCAGCACCCTACCGAAAGGAAGAGAGCATTCGAGGCGATCTTCCGTGAATCACGTGCCATGGCTGGATCCGGAAGACCCGGAGCAGCCATTCCCACCACCTGACACAGCCACAAAAAAGCCTGACGGACTACTGGCTGTAGGCGGTGATCTCCACCCAAGACGCCTGCTTAATGCCTATCCCAAAGGCATTTTCCCCTGGTATGAACGGAATCAGCCTATTCTTTGGTGGTCTCCGGACCCCCGGGCCATATTATTCATTCGAGAATTTAAGCTCCGCCGTAGTCTCCGCAAACGGCTGCGTCATGCAGGTTTCCGATTCTCCATGGACCAATTTTTCCCTGAAGTCATCCGCGCGTGCGCCGGTCCCAGACGCGACCAGCAGGGGACCTGGATCACGCCATCGATGGAACAGGCCTATCTTCGTCTGTACCGGCTCGGTTATGCTCACTCAATTGAGGTTAAAAATGAGAGAGATAAATTGATCGGTGGACTCTATGGGGTTGCGATTGGCCATATTTTTTTTGGTGAGTCCATGTTCAGCTATGAACCAGACGCATCCAAAGCCGCCCTGGCCACCCTGACCTGCCAGCTCCAGAAATGGGGCTTTGAGATGATCGATTGCCAGCAATCGACTCAGCATTTGATCTCTTTGGGCGCCCGGGAAATCCCACGAATCGAATTCATGGAACGCCTGAGCATTGATTGCGCTAAACCCTTCCCTCCTCGGAAGTGGAAGCTGGAACCGTATCTCCAAGCGGATTCGTGGCTACCCAATCAAACCTGAACCGGCCAGACTGTAAAAATTTAAAGTTGTGGAATCAGTGCTTCCAACAAACGCTTGACATGCGCCATGTCGGCCTCAAGATTGGCACTCACTTCAGCCATTGCGATTCTCTTCTGGTTTCCCCGACCCGCAGCCCAGTTGGAGATGACAGCGCATGTCGCATAGCAAAGTTCAAGTTCACGCGCCAATGCCGCTTCCGGCATCCCGGTCATACCAACGATATTGCATCCATCGCGTTCCAGTCGATTGATCTCGGCTGCAGTTTCCAGTCGCGGTCCCTGGGTGGCCCCATAAGTGCCCTCGGTGATAGCAGCAAGCCGGGCTTCCTCCGAGGCGCAGATCATCAGTTCTCGCAATGCTTCACAATACGGTTCGGTAAAATCAATATGAGTAACCTGTCTGAGGTCTTCTTCAAAAAAAGTATGTGCCCGAGCCCAGGTATAATCAATAATCTGATTCGGGAAAACGAGGTGTCCCGGCTCCATACGTCCGGTAATTCCGCCCACTGCGGCGATTGCAATAATTCGCTGGACACCGATATGCTTCAAGGCCCATAAATTCGCACGATAATTGACCCGGTGAGGTGGAATATTATGGATGGATCCATGCCTTGGGATGAATGCGACCTCATGCCCAAACAGATAACCATGAGTAATCGGCCCTGAGGGTTCACCAAAAGGAGTCTGCACCACTTCGCAACGAACGATATCCATACCGCTCAACCGGGTCAGCCCGGTGCCACCGATGATCGCTAATTCAGCCATCAGCATCCTCTTGTGAGCAGAACTGAACCTGGATTGATTCAAACCGGATCATTAACGGCGTAGATACCTTGGGCATTACGCCAATATTCACGGTAATCCAGGCCATACCCGAAGACGAAGTGATCCTCGACATGCAAACCAATGAAATCAGCCCGGACACCCTCAAATTTACGATCATGATCCTTTTCCACCAGTACGGCGCTGCGGACCGAAGCCGCACCGGTCTTTTGGCAATCCTTGAGAATAGCGGCCAGTGTATGGCCTTCATCTAGAATATCATCAACTACCAGTAGGTGACGATGACGCAAAGACAAATGGGATCTTGCCAACCAGGATACTTCATATCCCACTGTTCCGCCCTGATAGCGGGTAACGTGAACATAGTCGACTTGCAGTGGGAAATTTAATCGCAGCAACAGCTGCCCGGCGAAAACCAGCCCACCTGTCATGACAACCAAAATAACAGGATTAAGCGTTGCCAATTCGTGAGTAATGTCTTGAGATAGCACTTCAACTGCTTGTTGAACCTCAGCCTCTGAATACAGGCATTGAGCCCCTTGCATGACCTCCAGTGCCTGTGCGAAAGTCGTGTCCACAGAGGGAGGTTCGGCTTGGCTGGCGGCAGTTTTATCCATGAACAAGGATCTTAATCATCAGTAGGTGAAAGTCACCGTATCGTCGTCCATGGCCTCACTGATAATATAGGCACCACCAACAGTTCCTTCGATTTCCGGAATTAGATTATTTCCCCACAGTTCCAGAGTTGGGGTGCAAACCTTGAAAGACACCCCTGCTTCATGGGCATCCTTGATGAAATCATATACGGACTTGTCACTACCTTCCTGCACAAAAATCTTCTCAGCCACACCCTGCTCTGCTAACTCGCCAGCACGGGCAGTTAGAATCACTTCAACATCATATTCCATTGCAGCTGCTACAGTGGCTTGAAAGAATGGAGCTCCTAATTCGGAAGGATTCGCAAGATCCGTATTGACCATCACAATCAAAAGCTTGCTAGCCATGGATAATTCTCCTTTTCATTTGAATATAATTTTTAATTAAAAGAGCAGGCATTATAGGTATCCATACGCGGCTTTGCCAATCATTCAGGCCTTGCCCTGGCCTGCCGGATCGCTCTCCTTTCAATTCAAACATCCAACTCAGGATCGTGATTACGCGTCAATGAAGCCATTGCCTGGCGGGCATCTTGCCAACGATTATCCATTTGAAACCGGGCGGGATTGGAAAATTGACCCCGCCCATGTAACCGGGCGAAGCGTACCCTGGCAACTGGATTATCGTAATTCCCCAGATGATCAAGAACCTCCATAACGCCATCGGGATGATTACAAATCAACACCATGTCACATCCTGCCGTTAGCGCAGCTTTGGCCCGAGTCGGGAAATCGCCCATCAATTTGGCTCCGGCCATACTCAAGTCATCACTGAAAATAGCACCCTGAAACCTCAGCCTGTTTCTGAGCAGTGTTTGCAGCCAATACTGCGAAAAACAACCCGGCAAATCATCCACAGCGCTATAGCGAACGTGGGCTGGCATGATGCCCGCGAGCTCTCCATGCGCCAATTCCCTAAAGGGACGAATATCCTCTTCCCACAGACGATCCAGAGAGCGGGGATCCTCAGGCAGAGTCAGATGCGAATCCTCCCTGACCCCACCGTGGCCGGGAAAGTGCTTTCCAACCGCCTGCATACCCGCCGATTGCATGCCGCGTATATAGGCCCGGGCAAGCGCCACGACCTGAATCGGATACCGATGGAATGCCCGATCTCCAATCACACTGCTGATTCCATGTTGCAGATCGAGAACCGGGGCAAAACTGAAATCAATGCCTACTGCACGCAATTCGGCGGCCATCAACCACCCTCCTTGTTTGGCTAATTTTCTTCCCCGTTGCGGGTGTTGATCGAATTCCAGACCAAATGCGGCAGCCGGAGGCAGGCGCGTAAAACCCGACCGGAATCGCTGCACTCGACCGCCTTCATGATCAACCGCCACGAGCAAATGAGGGTTACGCAACTCATGAATACTGCAAACCAGATATTGCAACTGTTCGATCGATTCATAATTGCGGGAAAATAAAATAACTCCACCGACCCCGGGGTGCCCCAACATCTCCCGTTCAGATAAAGTCAATGCCGTACCTTCGAGATCCAACATCACCGGACCGAGTGTCATATCGACCTCCTGAGTGGGGAATCAACCCACCGAAGCATTCTCACCACCTATCTATATCATAGCCACAATGAGCTTGATGGGTTGATTCTGGATTTCGGCGCCCCGAGTTTGATCAATAAAATGTCTGGTCCACCTTTTATATACCTGGATGGCGCAATCACCGGAGTCATCGATACCAGCTATCCTCTCCTGGCGGGCGCGTTTTGAATAACCGCAATGTCCACATGTAATGAGAAGGGAAGCGTCTGATTTGGGATTCCAGCGCAGCATTGACCCGGCAGGCATTTTCGACTGGATCATCTACGGGGAAATTAGCCAACGGCGCATCCAGAATAATCCGGTATTTCCCGATTGTATCATCGTAAACCGTCATCATCGGGATGACTGCCGCCCCGCTGGCTCGTGCAAGACGTCCGATGATAGGCAGGGTGGCTTTCTGGTGTTGGAATAAAGGCGCAAAAACAGAGCGCTCAAGACCATAATCCTCATCTGCCAGATAATATAGAATTCCACCCTTACGAAGTGCCTTAAGCAATCCACGCAAACCCGCTTCCCGCGTAATAGGCTGGTTGCCAAACCGGGAGCGACCCTGATTGATTAACCATTCGGCCAGCGTATTCCGAAACGGATTGAAGGGGCCATACATTGTTTCTTCAAGCGCCAATCTGGGCAGCGCGATATCCAGACCGGTCGTATGGGCAACCATCAGAATAACTGGTTTTTTCTGTGCACGTAAATTTTTCAGGTGCTCCAAATTATCGATAACAACCTCGCGGCGTAATCGTTTTGGGCTTCCGAACCAGGCCAGGGGATAATCCCAGATCACCTGGCCCATCAGACGAAAATGTTCGCGCACCCTGTAGCACCGCTGACTCACATCCAGATCGGGGTAACAATAGATCAGATTCGTTTCTGCCACCTGGCGAGGAATCCGATTGAAATACCAAGCTAATCCACCCCAGGCCCTACCGATACGCCGGCGCCAATGGCGGGGAAGAAAAAGATGTGTACTCCAGATGAAGCCGACCAACACCCAACCCGGCCAATGATTGGGACTCAAAGGAGGTAATTGGCGATGTGACCTGGTTGGTTTAGGACTCATCACGGGAATCCCCGGTAATTGATTGTCGAGATGAGAGTGATGTTGGGCGAAGCCCAAAGAGTAGCTGTTTCAAGGAAATACCATGGTATCATTGATATATATAGCTATATAGTCGTATTATAAAATAATAGGGCTGGAAGCGCCTGAATTAGTACCTGTGAAGAAGATGGCCTCTGTGTTTTCTATAAAGAGAATTCAAGCTACTTCGTTGAAGCAGGAATCACCGAGCATCTATATGATGCTCGGTGATTCATTGCCGAGAGACTTCACACATAAGGCGAATTAACGGCAAAGGAGTAAAGCTAATATTTTAGCATTGAAGCTCATTGGTTTCCTGCCACCAGGAATGCCCGGCTACTACTGATGATCTTGTTCCCAGATTTGCTTCGGTGGGGGGTGTGAGGTAAGGACAATCTACCGGGCGTGATTGGCATCACGGAGTGATATATATGTCTTTACTAAAACAACAAGGCTTTACGCTGATCGAGCTGATGATCGTGATCGCTATCATTGGTATTCTGGCTGCCATCGCCCTCCCGGCTTACCAGGACTACGTGATCAAGGCCAAGGTAGCCGAAGGATTTGCACTTGCGGCCCCGGCTCAGCGTGCCGTTGAGGTTTGGTATTCGGTGCACGGAAATAAATTGCCGAAAGTCTGCTATACTAATCGCGCCACTCCCGATCCCGCTTGTAACAAAGCGCTGGGACTGGCGGGAACCATATCAGGTAAATATGTCCTCGACGTGTGGGTAGGTGGACAATATGTCCATGGCCAGAAGGCATATGGCAACGCTACCGTCTTAGTCCTACTAAGAAATTATAAATTATGGGGAGGGGGGCTATTATGCAAACGCCGGGGATGTGAATGTATCTCCTAATAGTCTTGGCAAAGAGCCATCATTTGTTCTTATATCTAGAAGCGGAGCGGCGAAATATGGATTCTATCCCTCGGCGAATACGCCTCAGATCAGTTGGAAATGTGTTGGCGCATCCGGCCATGTCAATGGAGTCGTTCCGCTGTTACCGAGCAAGTTTTTGCCTAAAACATGTCGTTAGAATAGTGGGATGGTTTCTTTAGCTCCCGGTCGGCTCCAATCCTTATAAATGATACTGTGTCAGATTGGATAGAATCTATCAATCAGCGCTTGGGGTATGGTTCTGGTTCAAGTACACTATGCGGCCAATGCCGGGATGGCGGAACTGGTAGACGCGCCAGACTCAAAATCTGGTTTCCGAAAGGGAGTGCGAGTTCGATTCTCGCTCTCGGCACCATTTACTCTGCCAAATTATTGTTTTCCATTCCTTTCAAGTGGGTCGATACTACTGACAGAATCGACTACCTGCGCTAAGATGCCAGGACTTTCACACTTTGGCTTATGCGTGGAGCTTGGTATGAGATCTGACTGGAGAATTTTTCTCGCCGATGCGGGAGCTGAGTTCGAAGATGACGTGCGGGTCGCCAGCTTCGGAAATCCTGAACGTGAAAAGCAGATAACTATAACGGGTAATATCTTTTGTGATCTTTCCCATTGGGGTTTGATTGCCGCTTATGGTGAAGATGCGGAAACCTTCCTGCAGTCCCAATTTGGCAATGACGTGTCGCTGGTTGATGAAGGACATAGCCAATTAAGCAGCCTGTGTACCCTGAAAGGCCGCATGTTTGCCAATTTCCGCCTATTCAAGCGAGGAATGACCTACTATCTGCGCCTCCCTCAAGCGCTGGTAGAACCAACCATCAAACGACTGCGCATGTATGTATTGCGCTCCCGCGTCACTCTGGAAAATACTGACGATACCCTGATTCGCATCGGTTGTTCCGGTTCTGACATCGAATCCGAACTGGCGAGGGCAATCCATGGCAAAGCTTTACCCGATATTGCCAATCAGGTGGTCAATACCCCGGATTACAGCCTGACACGGGTCGCTGGTGTTCACCCTCGTTTTGAAATCTACGGTGAACTCGAACCCACACAAGAGATATGGGAACGGTTAAATGTGCATGCCGCGCCCGTTGGTGCTGATAATTGGGATCTGCTCGATATTCTGGCGGGCATCCCGAATATTGATCTTAAAACCAGTGAAATGTTCGTACCCCAAATGGCCAATATGGATCTGATTGGTGGGATCAGTTTTACCAAAGGCTGCTACCCAGGCCAGGAGATTGTGGCTCGCACCCATTATCTCGGTAGTCTCAAACGGCGTATGTACCGTTTTCACTGCCAGGCTACCAGCCCCCCCCTGTCTGGCCAGGAAATAGTCACCAAACGAGGGAAAGAGGATCAGATCGTGGGTTATGTCGTGAATGCAAGTCCTTACCCCAATGGCGGTCATGAAGGGCTGGCTGTGCTTCGAATCGATAGCGTGGAATCCCGGAAGGCCCTGCATCTGACTTCAGGCGAGGGGCCAGAATTAAGCATTCAACCCCCACCCTATCCACTCGTCATGCCTAAAGATTAACTGATGACGCTAAATGAGATCATGGTCGGGAGTCTCCCATCCGATGTATCCGTTCATAAAGCGTTATTATCAACTAATTCCGGGCGCATGTGGGGAAACAGGATGACATCCCGGATGGAAGGCGCATTTGCAAACAACATGACCAGTCGATCGATGCCGATCCCCTCTCCTGCTGTGGGTGGCATGCCCTGTTCCAGAGCACGAATATAATCCGCATCATAATGCATGGCTTCTTCATCACCGGCCTTTTTCTCGGCAGCCTGCCTGCGAAAACGCTCCGCCTGATCTTCGTAATCATTGAGTTCTGAAAAACCATTAGCCAGCTCTCGGCCAGAGACAAAAAATTCAAACCGGTCAGTGACCTCATGATTGTCCGGATTGCGCCGCGCCAGAGGCGAAACTTCCGTAGGATAAGCTGTAATGAAAGTGGGCTGAATGAGCCGCTGCTCTACAGTCTTCTCAAAAATTTCGGTTTCGAGCTTGCCCGGGCCATATTGAGGTTTGACTTCTATCTTGAAATGTTCCGCAAGACCTCGCAACCGGGGAAGGTCGATCAGATCTTCCGGCATTATTCCGGGATTGAAATGCAAAATAGACTCACGCAGCGTATAGCGGATAAAAGGACGGCCGAGATCAATAATTTCGCCTTGATAATCAAGTGTTGTAGAGCCTAGCAATTGTCCAGCCATTTGCTGCAACAGTATCTCCGTAAGATCCATCAGATCATGATAATCAGCAAATGCCTGATAGAATTCCAACATGGTAAATTCCGGATTATGTCGGGTCGAAAGCCCTTCATTCCGGAAATTCCGATTAATCTCGAACACCCTTTCAAAGCCACCCACTACTAGACGCTTAAGATATAACTCAGGAGCAATACGCAGATACAAGGGTATATCGAGTGCATTATGATAGGTCTTAAAAGGACGCGCCGTGGCACCCCCGGGGATGGCCTGCATCATCGGTGTCTCAACTTCAAGGAAACCACGATCAATCATGAAATTACGAATGAACTGAACAATGCGGGATCGCAATCGGAAAGTATGGCGTGAGGATTCATTCATGATCAGATCAAGGTATCTCTGCCGATAGCGGACCTCCTGATCCGTCAATCCATGAAATTTTTCTGGTAAGGGCTGGATCGCCTTGGTCAGTAACCGTAAATGATCGACGCGTACACTCAATTCACCGGTTCGGGTCTTTGTCAGTTCCCCTTCGGCGCCGATAATATCGCCGACATCCCAACCTTTGAATTCCTGATAAATATCGCCCAGACGATCTCGTTGCAGATATAGCTGGATCCAACCGGACATATCCTGTAATTGGGCGAAACTCGCCTTACCCATGACTCGTTTGAGCATCATGCGTCCACCCACTTTGACCTGGATATGGCGGTTTTCAATTTCTTTGGTATCCAGGGCATCGTATCGAGCATGTAAATCACCAGCTAGGGCGTCACGCTTAAAATCATTGGGGAAAGCCTCTCCCCTACCCCGTAATTGGCGTAATTTATCTCGCCTTTGAAGAATGAGTTTATTTTCAATATCTTGTTTATTATTATTCATGTTACTTATTGATTCCTTCATGTAAAACTATAAAAGGCAGCAGTATCGCATTGATTAAGCGGCCTATCTCGATTTGTTATAGCCCACTTTTGAGCGCGGCTTCGATAAATCGATCTATTCCACCATCAAGTACAGCTTGCGTATTCCCCGTTTCTATATTTGTTCGCAAATCCTTGATTCTCGATTGATCCAGCACATAAGAGCGAATCTGGCTACCCCAGCCGATATCTGACTTGCTGGCTTCCTGAATCTGTTGCTCGGCAGCGCGCTTCTGCAATTCCAGCTCATAGAGCTTGGCCTTGAGTTGCTTCATTGCGGTTGCCCGATTCTTATGCTGGGATCGATCATTCTGGCACTGGGTCACAGCGCCGGTAGGTAAATGAGTGATGCGGACAGCCGATTCGGTTCGATTGACATGTTGTCCACCCGCGCCGCTTGCTCGATAGACATCTATTCTCAGATCAGCTGGATTGATATCAATTTCAATTTCATCATTGATTTCCGGTGCCACGAATACCGCTGCAAAGGAGGTATGGCGACGATTCCCGGAATCGAAAGGTGATTTGCGCACCAATCGATGCACACCAGTTTCCGTGCGCAACCAGCCATAGGCGTATTCACCCTCAAAACGAACCGTTGCACTTTTAATGCCGGCAACCTCTCCCGGAGATACTTCGATCAATTCAGTTTTGAACCCTCGCCGTTCACCCCAGCGTAAATACATGCGCAGGAGCATTTCTGCCCAGTCCTGCGCTTCTGTGCCTCCCGATCCCGACTGAATATCAAGAAAAGTATTCGCCACATCCATCTCGCCAGAAAACATGCGCCGAAATTCAAGATCCGAGACCGCCTGCTCATAATGACGAATATCCTCACGTACTACCGCGATGGTTTCCTCGTCGTCCTCACCCTCGGCCAGTTGCAACAATTCATATGCCTCGCTCAACCCGCCGATAAGGCGATCGTAAACCGCAACCACATGTTCGAGCCGGACACGTTCCTTACCCAGATTCTGGGCGCGTTCTGAATTATTCCAGACTTGTGGATCTTCAAGCTCCCGGTTGACCTCTTCCAAATGTTCCCGCTTTTGCTCAACGTCAAAGATACCCCCTCAGGGCTTCAAGTCGGCCCTTCAAGTCATTGATCCGATTATAAATTGGATTAGTTTCTATATCCATAATAAATTCTCCTTCAGAACAATCCCATCTAGCTGGAATTTCCATTTTAGTCATTAATCTCCGGCTATCGGCAGGAAAAAGGTTGCGGAATGCTATTGCAGTGCTGTAAATCAGGCCATCATATCTTGGTTGATTGCCATTTTTTCTACTTTCCTTGTCTGATTCAGGGTAACCCGTTCATGCCGATCATACTCATTCATTCGGCAAGTTCGAAATCATAACCCTGAATAATTAATTGTGACTTATATACACCACGATAATCATTGACACTCAAGCGAAAAGCAAAGCGTCTGGGCGCAGATTGAGGTAAGGTAGAGAGCCGTAATTGCTTGTAATTGAAAGCCATTGCTTCATGACTGTTGCCGTCCCGAGGATCGACCAATCGCAGGCGCAAATGGTGCTGCCCAACTTCACGGGTATTGGCGATAATAAACAAACCATCAAATAGGGGTTCTGGAAAGCCTTGCCCCCAGGGACCGCCCTCTTCCAGTGCCTGGGCGCCCATGAGGCATAAATACTGCGGGTCAATCTCACCATCCGACCAGACGACCGGCTGCATGATTTCTGCATTGGCATGATGCTCTACAGTGGCTGCAAATACAGCAGTGAATTCATCAAAGTCTACCCGGTCAATCGCCAAACCTGCCGCCATGGCATGCCCTCCAAAGCGTTTAATCAGATGCGGATAAAGCGTGTTGATCTCCGCTAGTACATCACGGATATGGATACCGGGTATGGATCGCACCGAACCCTTGATTTCACCTTGCGTGGAAGCGGAAAAAATAGCGGTGGGGCGATGAAAATGATCCTTCAGCCGTCCCGCAACCAAACCGATAATGCCTTCATGCCAATCCGGGTCGAATTGGCAGATCGCGGCAGGTACGGTATTTCCTTGCAGCCGTTCAAATGCACTTTCAACGATAGCTAGCGCTTGCCCTTTGGTTTCACGTTCCAGTGAGCGCCGCTCATGATTAAGTTCATCGAGTTGTTGTGCCAACAACATTGCCCGCTTCTTATCTCTTGTCAACAGACATTCGATGCCCAGCCCCATATCCTGCAACCGCCCCGCAGCATTCAGGCGTGGCGCTACCGCAAAACCGAGATCGCTGGCCATCAATCGGTCCGTGCTTTTCCTGGCCAGGCTTAGTAAGGACTGGATTCCGGGGCGGGTTCTGTTCGTGCGCATACGTTGCAAACCCTGCTCCACCAGAATCCGGTTATTGGTATCTAATGTCACCATATCCGCTACGGTACCAAGCGCTACGAGATCAAGAACATTACCAAGGTTCGGCTCAGCTTGATTCGTTCTCGCAAACCAGTTGATTTCCCGCAACCGGGCACGCAAAGCTAGCATGACATAGAAAATAACGCCGACGCCTGCCAGGGATTTACTCGGAAAACGGCAATTCGGGAGGTTAGGATTGACGATAGCATGAGCAAGTGGCAGCGTTTCGCCGGGTAAATGATGGTCAGTGACCAGCACTTTCAGCCCAAGATCCCGCGCAACCTTAACCCCTGCGTAGGCGGAAATCCCATTGTCTACTGTGATCAGGAGGCGCGTACCGGCAGCCGCTGCCTGGCGTGACAGTGGCGGGGACAATCCATAGCCCTGACTGATCCGATTGGGAACGAGATAATTCACTCGTTTTACGCCAAAAGCCCGTAACACTTCTACAGCCAAAGCTGTACTGGTGGCCCCGTCCGCATCGTAATCTCCGACAATTGTTATCGGCCAATCCTCCAGTAGAGCCCGACAGAGCAATTCGACTGCATCTTCCATTCCTTGCAGGCCATGCATATCGGCAAGCCTATGCAAGCACAGATTGATTTCTGCTGCTGAATGAATCCCCCTGTTTGCATAGACTCGCCGAAGCAGTGGGTGTAGATTTGCCCCCACATCAGAAATATCCACTGGAATCCGGCGGCGCAAATGGGCCTGTGAATAACCGCTCATTTTGGGCTTAACCCAAGCGCTGCACTCAGAGTTTTCTGCCCCTCCCAAAACCGCCATCGAGATGTCCGATGACTAACCCAATGAAATCTCTGGTCATAAAGGTGTACTTCGCTAACCTTTCCCGTATGTAATGCCTCCGCCAGCGGCCGGAACCAGTTTTCATCAAGAATGGCCAAAGCACTCTCCCACGCATCAAGATCGTCATAGGCCGAACCAAAATGCAATGAATCGAGCCATACCATGGCATTGCGCCCCTGCTCCAGTAGCTCCTGTACAGAAATTTCCTCCACCGGAATACCCGATTTCAACCCCATTCCGCAAATAGCCGGATCCTTAGCGCAAACCACTCCCATATCGAATCCCGCCCCTCCCTGTAGGGGAGTGCCCCCCCAAAACCAAAGCGAGTTCACCGGGGAAAGCTTCTCCTGCCCTGATAGCAAAGGAGTGGATACTTGTACCAACCACATCTGCAATTCGGCATAAAACCGTTTCCAATTTTTATCAGTTCGAGTCTGGCGCAACACGATTCCGATATCTTGCCCAGCCAATGCGGACAAATTCTCGAATTTTGGCAAGGAGAATCTCTCTGGAGGGCGGGCATACCAGGTCGTTGGAGAAGTGACGCGAAAAGACCATCCTTCCGAGCCAAAAAAATCATTTAAGCCTTCCTGAAGACGATGAGCCATCTTAATATCAAGACCCAAACACGCACCCTCTATTAGCAGAGCCGCATTGACATCCGCACGTAAATGTACTGGATCAGCACAGAACCAGACTTCATCAGCTAAATCATAGCCCTGCCCTAGAAGCCGATAATTTGCCAAAGTTTGAGGGGCAGATAAACCCAACAAACAGGCGCTAACGGAATATAGGGAGTCTCCCAGCAGGCCTTCACCATGAGAATGGCTGAGTATGGCTTCCAGCCCCGGGGCGACAGGCCACCAAGCATAAGTACGGCACCACTCATCAAGAGGAGACCGGATACCCGCCACCAATAAATGTACAATCATGATAATTCTGACAGACTCTGATACACCGAGTTCCATAGGATGGCGAATAGCCGACTTGATGCTGTACACTAAACCATCATCTAGGCGGCCCAGGTTGCGAGTTCCAGCATGGCAAAGAAAAAGATTACCATCGTCGGAAACGGCTTCGCTTCCCTATTTTTTATCGGCTACCTGCTCCCCCTGCCGGTCTTTCCACGCTTCGCTGCTTTCCTTCGCCGACTGCGCTCCAACTACGAGATTACCGTCATCGGCAATGGACAATTTGTCTATTTTCCCGCCATCCCGGAATTCATCACGGGGAAAAAGATGGCCGCAGATATTACCATTGATATCCGTCCTTTCCTGTGGCGCAGGAACATCCGCTTCATAGATGCCACGGTGACCGATGTGCAAGATGGTGGAAGAACCGTGATGACCACAGCGGGTATTTATACGAATGACGCCCTGTTCCTTGGTATAGGACCGGCATTCACCGTAGATGCTATCCCCGGAACCAGAGAATATACCTTTTCACCCTGTGGCGGACCGGATGCCATGGAAGCGTTCCTCTACAAACTGGAAGGGTTGAGTGAAGGTATTGTTTATGTCGGGTTCAAGCTCAATAAACGTGATGGATTTGTGGCCGGTCGTGGTGGATAGATGTATGAGTGTGCCTGTCTGCTCGATTATGCTCTGAAGGAAAAAGGAGTACGGGACAAGTTTGAAATTCACCTTTTCTCCCCAGACCTCGAACCGGGAGCAACCGGAATGGTAACCGACAGCCTGCGCGAACGCGGTATTATCCTCGACTACGGTTATGAACCCAAAGCATTCATCAGGAGTGGAATGCTCGATCCGGACGGCACGCTCCGAAAGGCGGATCTGGTGCTGTTTACACCCGGCATCACCGCACCGGATTGGATACGGCATACCTGCCTGCCGGTCTCGGAAGGCGGGCACATCGATGTCGACCGCTATGGTCGCGTCAAGGGCCTGGAAAACGTCTTTGCAGCCGGTGATTGCAGCAACCATGAAGACCCGCCCCCCTGGGTCCCGCACCAGGCCCACATGGCGCAACTGCGCTCCAACGCCGCTGCAAAGAACATGCGGGAGGTGCTACGCGGCGAAGATCCCACCCATACCTACCGATTCGAGCTATCGTGCATATTGAATATGGAAAATGATGCCCTGTGGCTTCATGTCGCCAGTGATAATAAACCCCCATTTTGGGGGATTTTCCCGCGCCATTCGAAGAAACTTGTTAAGGTCAAGGATCTGTTCGAACAACTCTATCTGTTTTATCTCCATCATCTATGACGCGCGCTGGCCATTAGCAGGCTATGCAGCGAATAATGTTTACAAAATAGGCTTGTATCATATTATCAAATAAAGCACCGTTACATCGAAACATAGCCTGCTAAACAGATGAAAGGATACCCGGGGTGAATAGCGCGTTGGAACAATATGGAATATTGCTCGGCCTGGCCGTCGGCACGGTTGGGCTGGTGCTGAGTTTGTACGCGACGGCCCGTGCCCTCGGGAGAGCACGCCGGGAACCAGGTAAGGATGTGCCGGCGACGTCCGGTCGCTTGGCACGGGATCCGGTATGGGTGCGCTACCACGCGCGCTATTACGGCTATGCCCTGCTGTTTTTGGCCTTCGATATGGAAATGGCCTACATGTACCCGTGGGCGGTGGTGTACAAACAGGAGGGGCTGGTCGCCCTGCTGGATATGGGCGTCTTTCTGGCCATCCTCTTTCTCGGTCTGCTGTACGGATGGAGCCAGGGTGCGCTGCGGAGACAATAAATGATCGCAGGTGCTCGAGAGGGGGTCTTGTCCGGACTGCGCCGACTGACAGCCGCGGCGATGGCCCGTGATCTTCACGCAATCATCGTCCCGGGTCCGGAAGTGGCCCGTGCCCGGGGATTGGACATCGAATCCGCCGGGCTGCAGATCGCTGCCACACCGCGCCACGCCAATGTATTGCTGTTGGTTGGCCCCGTTCCCCGTGAACTGGGCGATGCCGTAATCGTTCTGTATGCCCAGATGATGCGACCCCGCGCACTGTTTTCGCTCGGAGCCGACGGCACGCCCTCGTCGCTGCCTCACGCCGACGTTGCCGCCGATCTGTCGCAATCCGGACTGATCGACGGGGTGATCCGACTTCGATCCGCCTTCTCACGCGGCGCCTTCCGAACAGACACATCCGATTTCAACGCCCCGGCACTACAGATCCGGATTGAATACACCTGCCCCATGCACCCTGAAGTCGTGCAGAGTGAGCCGGGCTCTTGCCCCAAGTGCGGCATGACGTTGGTACCCCGCGAGGCATCGGCTGACAAACACGAACACACACAGGAACACCAGGGCACCGGCATGGACCACGGCGATATGGATTTCATGTCCATGGTCGAAGTGACCAAGGATCTGCCGCGCAGCCCCGACGGCCTGCCGATGGACTGGATCGAGGTACCGTTCGGCCCCTTCTTCCCCGGGCTGCCAGGCGGCCTGCTCCTGACCCTGACGCTCGATGGGGACGGTATCGCGAAGGCCCGCGCGCAGTCGCTCGTAGGTGGATCCGGGGCGCTGTCGGTATCCGGCATGAAGGTGGTGGACTTTGTCGACCATCTCGGCGCGATGGACCCGCTGGCGCCGGTCGGCTATCGTTTGCTGGCCTGCCGTGCCTTGGAGACTGCGGCTGGGCAGGTTCCCGACGAGGAGATTTTGCGCGGACGCATCGCGGCCGTGGAGCGTGAACGGATCGCCAGCCACCTGGGTTGGCTGGCACTGTTTGCCCAACAAATCGGCTTCGGCTGGCTGCTACGCCGTGCCGCAGCGCTGCAATTGCAGT
>VAOW01043363.1_pt1 | contig 31778 bp, 17 predicted proteins | sample 3393921 | NCBI WGS metagenome assembly VAOW01 (sample SAMN08290428, study PRJNA428436) | hydrothermal vent metagenome | isolation source: Deep-sea hydrothermal vent chimney | place: Indian Ocean: Southwest Indian Ridge | depth 2742 m m | reverse complement strand
AATGAATCACTGCATGGTGTTGGGCCAACCTGTTCACAATTTCTACCATTAGTTAATGATGGGAATACCAACCATGACTATCTCTACAAAATCAGTGTAACGAATCAGGCCAGCAGTGGTGGCGTGCCGCGTGCACCAGCTTATGATGTAGTCGTAACTGATCAACTCGATTCAACCAATACCGGTCTGATTGCAGTGAAGCCACCCGGTCTGAATGGAGATGGTCTGGATAATGACGATGATGGTCTGATTGATAGTGCCGATACCAATGGCGAAGGCAGTGTGACTGGAACGCCTAACGTCATCACTTTCACTCCAGCTAATACAAATAAACTGGCGCGAATTAATCCGGGGCAGACGGTGACTTTATATTATCGGGTAAAGGTAGCGAATGCAGCGGTGCCCGGTCAGAAATTACTCGATGCAGTAACCACCCGTTATGACTCACTGGCCGGCGCTTCAGGTAATCAGAACACCCCGCAGCAACTCGATAGTACTATCGGCGGTGGTCGTGTTTATATCACCACACCAAAATCTGCCACCATCGAAATAACCAATCTGATTGCGCCACTCGATTCCAAAGGGGTGATTGCTTTATCCAGCACACCACTGGGTGGTGCCATTCCTTTTGTTGGCCCACAAAAAGTCAGCATTGGCGAAGAAGTGAAATTCCAGTTGAAGTTTAAAACGCCGGTCGCCAATCTGGATAGTTTTAAAATCAGCGATACCCTGCCGCCAGGTATGACCTGTATTGAAGCGCAAACCATTAACCTGAATGCAGCGCCCTACAGTGCCGCTGGTTTTAGTCCAGGTGGCAGTTTTACCCCAACCTGTAAGGGCAATCAGGTGATATGGAATTTTGGCAATCAGAAATTAATCAAGGGGCCAACCTATACCTTCAGGGCTAATTTTATTGCTCGAATTGAGAACACATCGACCAATAAAAATGGCGTTATATTGAAAAATGGTGGTGGGATTGGCAGCGGTGGAACCGATGCCAAAGTGTTCTACATTGATGCGGGTGGTAATCCGGCCAGTATTACTCTGGGGCCAGCGCAGGTGAGGATAGCTGAACCGCAGATCACTTTAAACAAAACCTTTGGGGTGGTAAATGCGGATGCCAGTGATGTCCTCACTGTTACCGTTACGGCCAAAAATACCGGCACTGCCCCTGCCTATAACCTGCGCGTATTTGATGACCTCGCTGCGGTGGGTAATTTAACCTTTCTGAAGAATGTGGGCGGAACGGATCCCCCGAACACTATAGATACCACCACACTGGGTGCAAATCGTCCGATCTTTAGCTGGAATTCACCGAACCCGATTGCCCCGGGCGCACAGAAAAGCTTTACGTTCCAGGTAAGGGTTAGCCCAACGGTACAACCGCTGGAATTAATTGACAATACCATTCAGGCTGCCTGGACATCATTACAGAATGTCAGCACGGCCTTAAATGCCAGTGGCACGATTGGTGCGGACGGTTCTGCTTTGGGAATGCGTACGGGTGCTATTCCTAATAGTGGTATTTCTCCCAATACCTATGAAGCAAGTTTTACGGATAAGTCCACCAGCGTACCGGCTATCACCGAAACTAAAACCGACTTAAATCCCACGCTGATTCCGACTATTGGGAGTCGTAAACATTTCCAACTTAACTATATTTTACCTGAAGGAGTGAGTAAAAATGTAGTTATTAGCGACAATCTGGCCTTTGGTGGGACTAGCTATGTGCTGGAAAGTAATGCCGCTTATGCTATCAGCTACACCTTCCTGAATATTGCCAGTATTAATGGAGTGGCTCCCTCAGCAGCGGCTTTTATCGCATTTCCTGCCAATGGAAGCAGTGGTTCGATGGTGTGGAATATCGGCAATATTGTGACAAAAACCGAAAATGATAGTGTCAGCAATACCATTCAACCGACGATTCGAGTGAATTATTATGCTCGGGTGAATAATGACGGACTCACCAATGCGGGTGATACCGTGCAGAATCGGGCTATGCTGACGTATCGAAATGGTGAAACCGGCCTGCTGGCTTCACAGAGTGCGAGTACAGCGGTTAATACTGTGGTTGAACCTCTGCTTGACCCACTTAACCAGAATAAAACTGTGAGTAATGTGACTTCACCGGGCCAACCGCCAACCGCCGGTGATATTTTACGTTATAGCCTGACGCTTACGGCTTCTGGTGGCAGTAGCAGTGATAATTTCTCTGATGTATTTGATGTTTTCATTTTAGATCAGTTAAGCCCCGGTATTGTTTTCAATGGTGGCCTGAGCATCAGTGGCATCGGTAACAGTATTTCTAATCCGGTGATTACGGGTAATGGGGTAACTGCGCCACAGCAACTGAGCTGGAGTCTGGCCAATGCGAATGCCAGTATTCATATTGCCGAAGGTAGCACCGTCGTGCTCACGTATGAGGTAAAGGTGCTCAATAGCGTGTTGGCAGCACAGCCGTTAAAAAGTGAATCACAGATTCAATGGAGCAGTTTGAATGGGTCTGATCCCGCGCAGCGTAATGGGACTGCCAGTCCAGTATTTAATGATTACCATATTGGGCCAATATCGGCCACGATCACTACGGCAGATAGCAATGCGTTACTCAAAACCCGGTTGAGTGATACCTTTAACGCGACCGATGCCAATGTACGTGTGGGTGATGTGGTGGACTATACACTGCGTCTTACCCTACAGGAAGGCACTTCACCCAATGTAGTGATCACCGATACTTTGCCAAAAGGGTTGGCATTCAGGAAAATTGTCAGTATTAATGGTGTCACGATCCCGCCTTATGCTGCCGTGGCACCGTTTAGCCATAGCAATATTACCGCAACAAATGTGAGTGTTAGCGGTAATCCAGCTACCGGACCGAGTACGGTTCGCTGGCAGTTGGGCAAGATTGTGAATGTTGCGGATAATAATCCGGCCAATAACCAGTTTGTGATTGTGTACCGTGCAGTAGTATTGAATAAAGTGCTGCCGCAGCAATTATCTACACTTCTGCAAAATACTGCCACGCTGAATTACACCACCGCTACTGGTCCAGCGATACCCAAATCCAGCAGTAAAACCATTACGCTGTTGCAACCAGTATTATCGGTGACAAAAACGGCCGCGCCAGCGAAAGGCAGTCGTATCATTGATGCGAATGAACTGATTGATTACACCGTGGAGATTAAAAATACCGGTACGGCTCCAGCCTATGATGCGGTATTAAAAGATGTCATTCCAGTGGGTTTACGCAAAGGCGCGGCGACTGTTACTACGCAGTCCATCGGGTTGTTGTCCGGTGCCAGCTTACCTTTGCTGGCTCCTGTCTATGATACAAAGACCGGAGTCGCAAACTGGAATTTTGATACCGGTGTCGCCAATGCTTACACTATCCCTGCCGGTGATACCCTGCGTCTCATTTATCGGGTGCAGGCAGAGGCTGGTATTGGTGCCGGTCTGACCATGACCAATACTGCGCAGGTATCCAGTTATTATTCTTTTGATAAGAATGCTGTTCCCGCTGTCGGCGGCGTTAGCGGTGTGGCTGAAAAATATGCCCCCAGTAATACGGCCAGTACCACGTTAACCACTGCCAGCGCCGGGCCGCTATCAAAACAGAATCCTCTCAAGCTCAGCCATAGTATCGGCGAAAATTTTACCTATCGCATTACGCTTCCAGCCAAACCCATGCCAACAGCGTTGCATGATGTGAAGGTTCTTGATGATCTTACTGCTTTGCCGGGAGCGATGACCTTTGTATCCGTCAAGCGTGTGCCGGATACACTGCCCCAAACCTGGGTGCCAACAAATATCGGTACAGCGGGTAAACTGATTATTCAGGATGTGGCAACGGGTAGTGGTATCGATGTGCCGGCGAATAAGCAGGTTTCGATTGATGTCACTGTGGCATTAAAAAACCTACCCTTAACAACAAATATTGCTGGTCTGCAATTCAGTAATACAGCCAATTATACGTTTAATCAGGTGGATAATGTGGGGCCACGAATTAGCGGTGGTCAGGGCACAACTGCCAATATGACGATTCATGAACCGCTGCATATGGTATTGACTAAAACTGGCCCGGCACAAATGCGTTTTTCGGTGCCGGGAACATTCGGCATTGATGTTGAAAACAGTACTGCAACCAATGCAAATGCCAGTGCTGCGTTTGATTTAAGCATTAAGGATGTATTACCGAAACAGACGAATGGTGGCATGTGTGATACGCCTCCCAGCAACTTTACCGCAGAGATACGTAATAGCGCCAATGCCAGCGTTAGAACATTGAGCAGAAATACAGATTATATTACCCGTTTCAGCTCAGCACCGGCCTGTGTTTTAACCATTACCATGCAATCAGCCGCTGCGCGTATTGAGCCGGATAATCATCTTCATGTTACATATCAGGCCAGGCTGGATAAAAATAGTGTGGATAATATAAACCTGATTAATACGGCGACAGCTTCGCAGTGGTTTAGTGCGGATACACCAGCCGGTGTGGCGATTGGGGAAATCCGTCGTTATGCAAATGGGGTTGCAGGTGCCACGGCCAATTCAGCTTCGACGACAGTGAATGTACTGGCGCCAAAACTGGTGATGACAAAAACGGTGTTTAATCTCACCACCAATACAGCCGCCGTGGCGAATGTCATTTTACAGGCGAAACCGGCACAGCATTTGCGATATACCCTCACCGTACGCAACAGTGGCCGTGCGCCAATAACGAATTTTGGCGTGACGGATGAACCCGGTCAGCTGACCACCCCTGCCAGTGTTTTCCTGTCCGGTTCGATGACCAATTTTGTATTACCGGCGGGCGCTGATAATAGCAATACTAATATTAATGGTGGAGCCAATAATGCCGGTCTGCTGGATGTGCAGAATTTGTCGCTGGCTGCGGCTGGGGGTAATGACACTTTAACTATACAGTTTGAAATGACAATCCAGCCGGTATTGAAAAATGGTACTTTAATTTCCAATCAGGCGAAAACAATCACTGCGGCTTTTTCTCCACTGCTTAGTGATGACCCAAACTTTCCTGGTACTGCCGACCCCACACAAACCGTGATTGGTTCTGCGCCGGTAATTAAAACCTTGAAAACTGTACAGGATTTAACCGGCAACCCTAAGGTGTTAGCTGCTGGTGATATGCTGCGTTATACCTTACGCGCACAAAATGTGGGTGCAGAAGATTCCATTAATAGTTTGTTACGTGATCAGATTCCGGCGAACACTACGTACGTGGCAAACAGTACCACCTTAAATGGTATTGCCGTGGCCGACCCTTCCGCAGGTGTGTCACCGTTGCAGGCAGGGCTATTGATTAATGCAGCGGGAAATGCCACCAGCGGGTTTATGCGTGCGGATACGGCAACCACAAAAAATATTGCTACGCTGACCTTTGATGTCGTGCTGGCGAAAAATATTATTAACGGCACGGTTATTTCCAATCAGGCATTTGTTTCCGGTAAGGGGGTCGGCAAGATACCCTATCCAGATCAACCCTCGGATGATCCGAACACCGATTTAATTAATGACCCCACCATCATTGTGGTCGGTAATTTGCCCATTCTTAAAGTCCAGAAAACGGTAGATTTTATACCCGGCGCTAGCGGTGATGTGGCAAATAATGGTGTCGTGGATCCAGGTGATCGACTGCGTTACCAGTTCTTTGTTTCCAATGCAGGCAGTGTCGCGGCAAGCAATGTATTACTCACTGATGCAGTGCCTGTTAACAGTCAATATATAAGCAACAGTACAAGTGTTAATGGCATTAAACAAACCGATAAGGTAGCCGGTATTTTACCGTTAATTGCAGGGCTTAATCTAAGCTCAACGCCATCACCGACTTTCCAGCAGGTTGGGGTAATCAAGCCGGGAGAAAGTGTCAAACTGCAATTTGATGTGAAAGTGACTGGCGCACCCGGTCAGTTAATTAGCAATCAGGCAACCCTGTCGTCCAATGAATTACCACCGAAATTATCGGACAGTGATGGTAATGATAAAAATGGTGCGCAGCCGACCACGGTGGTCATTGGTAATGTGCAGCAACTTGGTATCAGTAAGCAGGTCAGCGTGGTGGGTGGTGGTGTTGCTCAGCCAGGTAAACAACTAGAATATGAAATTCGAGTTAAGAATGTTGGTAGTCAGCAAGTAACAGGAATTGTTATCACCGATGCGTTGCCGGCGACGCTGAATTTAGTTGCTGGTTCGATAAGAATGAATGGTTCAAGCGCGGGGGTAAGCCTGTTAGGTAACGCGATTACGGCAGATTATGCTGCGGTGTATAAGCAGCTTGCCGCGGGTGAATTTATTAGCTTACGATTTACTGCAAGCATTAATCCAGCTACGGCGAATGGAACCACTATCAACAATACCGCAGTCGTCAACTGGAATGCCAGTTCACAAACGGCAAGCGCCAGTGCTCGTATTGATGTGGGTGGTGCGCCGGGCGTGGCAAATTCCAGTGGGACGGCCTGGATTGACAGTAATTTTAATAAAATACTGGATAATAGTGAGATTGTGTTACCAGACTGGGCGGTTGATATTTATCTGCGAGGGGCTCTGCTCGACACGGTAACAACAGATAAAAAGGGTTTCTTCAGTATCAATGGTATGTTGCCGAGTACCGCTGCTGGTGCGGAATATGCATTGCGTTACCGCGCACCGGGTGCCAGCACGAATACTGCTGCATTAGGTTTTGCCCATTCTGTATTTACCGATGGTTTGCAACGTATTTCAAATATTGTAGTACCTGCTGGCAGCAATACTCTGGCGCTCGATCTGCCGATTGATCCCAACGGGGTCGTTTATAACTCGGTATTAAGAACCCCCGTTGCTGGTGTGCAGTTAACTTTGATCAATCAGACCCGCAGCAATCAGCCGGTTCCGTTAAGCTGTTTTGTTGATCCAAAGCAGCAAAATCAGCTGACATTGAGACAGGGCTATTACAAATTTGATCTTAACTTCAGTGACCCAACTCATTGTGCAGTAAACGATGATTATGTTATCCAGGTGACACCTCCCGCGGCCGCTTTTGTTGGCACCACCTCGGTCATTATTCCGCCAGTGAAACCCCTTTCTGCACCGGCGTTAAATGTCCCTGCCTGTCCCGGAACCGTGGTGGATAAAATATCATCAACGACAACACACTGTGAAATCAGCGCCTCACCTCAGGCACCACCAGCATCTGTCATGCCGCGTACTCCAGGCACAGATTATTATCTGAAATTCAGATTAAATAATATACCGTCAACCGACCAGATATTTAATAATCATATTCCAGTTGACCCTAAATTGAATGCCGCTATTTCGATTTCGAAAGTGTCCGGTTTGCAGAATGTTACGCGTAGCCAATTAGTCCCTTATACCATCACTTTAAGTAACACTCTGGCGGCACCGTTGCAGAATTTAACGGTCATTGATAATTTTCCTGCTGGATTTAAATATGTGACTGGTTCGGCGCGTCTGGATGGTATTGCCAGTGAACCACAGATCAATGCTCGACAGTTAAGCTGGCCGAATTTGACGGTTAATAGCAGTGAAGTTCGGACCATTAAATTATTACTGGTGGTGGGATCGGGTGTCGGTGAAGGGAAATATGTCAATACCGCCAATGTAATTAACTCACTTACCGGTAAAGCTGCTTCAGGCATTGCGTCAGCAACGGTGCGGGTGGTTCCTGATCCGACCTTCGACTGCACCGATGTCATCGGTAAAGTATTTGATGATAAAAATCTCAACGGCTATCAGGATAAAGGTGAAAAAGGCCTGGCCGGCGTGCAGCTTGCAACCGTTAGAGGTTTACGTGTTACCACGGATGCGTATGGGCGTTTCCATATTACCTGTGCGGTTGTCGCCAATGAAACCCGAGGCTCCAACTTTATTTTGAAACTGGATGATCGTAGCCTGCCGAGTGGTTATCGTGTAACTACAGAAAACCCGCGGGTTGAACGTGCTACACGCGGCAAGATGCTCAAGTTTGATTTTGGTGCTGCCTTGCATCGAGTGGTAAAACTGGATTTGGCGAATGGTGTGTTTGAAAAAGGTAAAACCACATTGCGGCCACAATGGGTATCACGCATTAACCTGTTGCTGAAGGCGCTGAAAACAGCCCCTTCAATTGTGCGCCTGTCATATCTGGGGGAGAATGAAACTGAAGACCTTGCACAGAATCGTTTACAGGCAATTAAAACATTAATCGAACAGCGCTGGAAAAAACTGGACTGTTGTTACAAATTAAGTATTGAAACAGAGTTATTCTGGCGACGAGGCAAACCTTTTAAAGCCAGTGAGTTTAATAAGTGAGCTCACTGACACTTAAATTTGCGTGCAGTTTTATCCTTCTGTCACAGATATTTCTGTTGCAGACAGCATTGGCCTCAGACTGGTTTAGCCTGGGCGAAGACCAAAAGGGGAAAACCACCGAGCCGCCGTTGCAAATTAAAAAATACCCATTAGGAAAAAATACTGAACGCCAGTATCCACCGAATAAAGTGTTTACCCTGTGGGTGAATGATGAAACCTATTTTAAACCGGCAGAAAACGATAAAGTAGAGATTAAAAAAGTACTACAGAAAAAACATACCACAAAAAAACTCAAAAATGTTGTTCCCGCCATCGGGTTTAAATCGGGTATTGCCGATATACCACAGGCTTATGTGGAAAAGTTACGGCAGATTTTAGCTGAGATAAAAAATCGAACCAATGTGCGGTTGCATTTTATTGGCCACACTGACGCCGAAAAATTAAGCCCAGTATTGCGTGCAAAGTATATTGATAATGTGGGGTTGTCGCGTGCGCGTGCGCAAATGGCCGCCGAATTTTTTCAGCGGCAGCTGGATCTGTCTGCGGACAGTGTTTCTTATGATGGCGTTGGTGCTTCACAACCTATTGCCAGTGATCGTACTGCCGCTGGCAGAAAGAAAAATCGCCGTGTTGAAGTGCAGGTCTGGTATGACCAGGTGAGTAAAGTTGCCGTAGAGAAACAGATTGTTATACCAGCAAAAAAACTTGATAGATTAAAAGTCTGCCGGCGCGAAACAGTGTGTAAACTTAGTTATAAAGAAGGCAATGCGCGGCGTTCCAGATTGCAGCATCTGGTACAATCGGTGCAATACGATAACCCTGCTGAGGGCTTGCCGGATACGTTTATTCAACAGATTCGTGAAGCCTTAAAAAACCTGCGCGATAAACGCCATGTTGCTATCCGTTTTGTTGGCTATACCGATAATCTACCTCTAACGGAAACAGAAAAGCGTATTTATGGCGATCATAAACATTTTTCTGCTGCGCGTGCGCGTTATATTGCGCAGCAGGTACAAGATAAGCTGAAACTACCTAATGCCATGATTAGCAGCGTGGGTAAAGGTATGGCATACCCGATAGCTTCAAATGGTACCGAGAAAGGGCGCTCGCTTAATCGCCGAGTTGAAGTGGAGTTCTGGTATGATGATCCGTTTGAACAATTCACCGCAGGGTCGCAGGCCTGCCCAGATGCTGCGGGTGCAGAAACTATCACCCTGACTTATGACCCACCCAGTGGTCCGATTAACTCAATCCGGTTTAAGCAGGGTAAACCAGTGATTCCCCCAGGTTATATAGCACGGTTGAAAAAGTTACTGGCCAATGTTTCTAATCGGACGAATGTACGGTTACGTTTTATTGGTTATACCAGTGATAAACGGATGAACCGGCGTACTGCGATGGTGTACGGGGATGATATTGGTTTATCTGCCTCACGCGCCCGTCGTACTATGGATCTGGTGCAGAAAAAATTAAAGCTGAAAGACCGGCAGGTGGAGTTTGAAGGTCATGGTTATGTACAGTCTGAAGATGTTATCACTACCGGTTTTATTGAGTCTGATCGCTCACATGTTGCAGTAACTATTCTTTATGACAAGCTCGCTGTGCTCGATAAACTGGACGGACTTAAAGTGGAGCGCATTAATCGTGAAGCTAAACCACATAATCCTTATGCGCTCAATCTAATGCGTATTACCGTGGATGGAGAACCACTTTTTGATCCATATAAAAACACAGAAGATATACAACGCTGTACGGATGTGGCACTGGATAAGGCTAATATCCAGTTCCGTTTTAATGATCAACTAAACAAACCCCGGCTAAATATTACTGCCTGGCCCAACACCATTCGTTATCAGGATAAAGCGAATACACCGATAGAAGAAAATAAAGTCAATTTCCAGATGTACACAAACTACCATGCATTCATTCATCGGGCAGAAGTACGATTATTTAACTTAAATCAGTCAATACATTCAAAACCACTTGCGGTTATTCCGCTGAATAAAGATGGGCAAGCAAGCTGGAAGGCAAATTATAAAACCGTTGATGGTGCGGTGAGGCGGCTGGTGTATGTATTACGTGTGTATGGTAAAAATAACCAGTTTGATGAAACTGTACCCTTACCACTATGGGTCGTCAATGAACTGGATCAGAGCAAAGCAGCACAACTAAAAAATACCGATAAAACACCCCCACATGTGCTTACAAAAAAGCATAAGAAAAAAAATGAACCAGAAAATCCTGGCCTAAAATATAAAGCAACGGGTATTGAACCCTGGGCAAAAGGAGTTTTACTCAGCGAGAAAACCTTGCCTGATAGTACGGATTTAGCCAGCCTGCTTATAGCACAGCCAGCTAATAAAAAACTTAAAATAAACTCGGTAACAACACAGAAAACAGCAATTTTAATACAGAAAAAATTACTGGCGCAGACAGATAATATTGATTCAGCTACAGAGAAAGAGTTGTTGGTAGGTTATGGTGAGAGCCATCTTGGATTGCAAAATATTATTATTGATGGTGGCACGGTGACAGTTAATGGTGAAGATATTCCAGCTGGACATAATGTCTGGTTGGCAGGAAGAAAAGTGCCAGTGAATAAAAATGGAAAATTTGTCGGCGAAGAAATTTTCCCTCGTGGTTATCACACGGTTGAAGTGGCGATACTTGATGCTGGCGGTAACGGTGAAATGTTTTTACGTGACCTTGAATTTTCAAAAAGTGACTGGTTTTATATCGGTCTGGGTGATCTGACCTTATCGCGTGATCATACCACTGGCCCGGCAAGGCTGGTAACAATGGATAAAAATCATTTTAATAACGCCATTAATCTTGATTCCCGTTTTGCTTATTATACCGAAGGCAGCTTTGCTAATGACTGGCATTTAACCAGCAGTGCTGATACAAGAGAAGCGCCGGCCAATCAATTATTCAGTAATTTTTTGAAAAAATCACCCCGTGCTTTATTACGGCGACTGGATCCAAAACTGTTTTATCCAACCTTTGCGGATGATTCCACTCTTGAAGAACGTGCGCCAACTTCCGGTAAGTTGTATCTGAAATTACAACGTCATAATGACTATGGTATCCTGGGTAATTTTACCATTTCCTATCTGGATACCTATTTGGCGCAAATTGACCGTGGACTTTATGGTATTAATGGCCATTATGAGGATGAGAAAACCACCCGTTTTGGCGAGCCAAAATTTATGCTTGATGGTTTTGCTGCTGACCCTGGTACCATTGCTGGGCGTGACGAATTTCTTGGTACAGGTGGTTCACTTTATTTTTTGCGCCATCAGGATATATTAATTGGTTCAGACCGTCTGCGTATTGAAGTGCGCGATAAAGATTCAGGTATTGTACTGTCGGTAAAAAATCTGGTACCGATACTGGATTATAATCTGGATTATATTCAGGGCCGTATTTTATTACGGGAACCACTGTCATCACTGGCAAACGATAAACTGCTGGTATCGAACTCATCATTAAGTGGCAATCCCGTCTATCTGGTTTCGCGTTATGAATATACGCCCGGATTTACTGACATTAATACATTGGCAATGGGTGGTCGTACGCATGTATGGCTGAATGATCACGTTAAAATTGGTGCCACTGTGAGTAAGCAGGCAGACGCGCAAAATGTCAGTAAGTTAAACGGTGTTGACTTAACTCTACGTAAAAGTGTTGCCACCTGGTTGCGTCTGGAAGCCGCCAGTACACATGGTCAGGGTGCGGATGCATTAAATTCCAGCAATGGTGGTTTCAGTTTTCAGCAACTTGGTGCGGGTTTAAATCCAAAAGCCAGCAGTAATGCCTACCGTGTTGAAGGCCATGCTTCGGTCAATGAACTTATTTCCGCTGGCAAGGGGACGGCCAGTTTTTATCTAAAACGCCGTGATGCCGGTTTTTCGGCACCTGGCCAGTTAACGTCCAGAGACAGTCTGCAACTGGGAGGGCGTTATAATGCAGCGCTTAATAAACGTTTAAATCTGGATGTAAAAGCCGATGTTCGCAAGCAGGATCAGGCGTTATCAACGCAGGTACTGAATGTATCGAGTACCTATCAGGTAACCGATCACTGGTCAATTAGCGGTGGTGGCCGTGCCGATAAACGTCGTGATTATTCACCGGTTGTTGTGGCTACACAAAAACAGGGGAATCGTTTAGATCTTGCTGCTGAGGCTAAATATGATGCTAAATCATACTGGACGGCTTACGGTTTTGCACAGACAACGGCGGTAAAATCGGGCAATCGTAACAATAATCGTCGTATTGGTCTGGGCGGGAATGTACGCCCTACTGATCGTCTGGTATTAAATAGTGAAGCCTCTGTGGGGAATGCGGGCACCGGGGTTAAAGCGGCGACCAATTATCTGGTGACCGATCGAACCAATATTTACACCAATTACACACTGGATGATGCGCGTTCTGATAATGGTTTACGCTCGCGTCGTGGTAACTGGAACACGGGGGCGCGCTCACGTTTCTCCGATAGCGGCAGTATTTATGGCGAGGAACGCTATACACATGGTGATGTACCAACGGGTTTAACCCATGCGTTTGGTGTAGATCTGGCCCCAAATGATCGCTGGAACTATGGTGCGAATGTTGAAATGGGGGTGCTAAAGGATAATCGTACGGGTGCAAAAATAGACCGTAAAGCCGTTAGTTTTAATGCCGCTTATAACTTTGGTGAGGTGGTGTATTCTGCAGCGTTGGAGTACCGTATAGATAAAACGCAGCATAGCAATGCTATTGAATCAAAACGTACCACCTGGTTAATGAAAAATAATGTCAACTACCAGATTAATCCAGCCTGGCGTTTTGTAGGGAAAGCCAACTTTTCCAGAAGCAGCAGTTCACAGGGGCAATTATTCAGTGGTAATTTTACTGAAATTATTGCGGGTTATGGTTACCGTCCGGTAGACAATGACCGCTGGAACACTTTAGTCAAATATACGTATTTCTACAATGTGCCCTTTAGTAATTTACCGCTCAACCCATTAAGTGGACAGGTTAATGGTGCGGGTGCGGCCATCGATTTTATTCAAAAAAGCCATATATTCTCGCTGGATGCGATCTATGATTTAACTCGGCGCTGGAGTATTGGTGGAAAATATGCTTACCGTTTAGGTCAGGTCAGTCAGGATAGAATTAAACAGCAATTCTTTAGTAGTACAGCCAGTCTCTATATTCTTCGCGCCGACTGGCACTTCATCAATCGTTGGGATGCTTTGATGGAAGGTCGCATGCTTGACTTACCGGAAGCACAGGATAGACGTAGTGGTATATTACTGGGTTTATATCGCCATGTGGATAAAAATATTAAGCTGGGAGTAGGATACAATTTCACTAATTTCTCGGATGATTTAACCGATCTTAGTTATAAAAGTCAGGGTGTATTTATCAACTTAATTGGTAAAATTTAAGGCGTCTTTGATTGGTTCTGCAAGCAGCAGATTATCAGCTGAATTATTACTGAAACAGGTATCCTTTTCATCCATCCTGTTAGTCTGTATATTCAAGGTGTGAACTGTGTGTAATAGTCGGTTATTGCGAAATTTCACCAGGCTGAAGTGGGATGCTTTAGTATGTAAGATACGATTTTTATAGATTGATCAGAGATTCATTGGGCTTTATCCGTTATTGATAAGCGATAGAAAATTTTTTATCCTTGATTCTATAGGCATATTTACCTGAAATTAAGCCATAATTACATCAGTATTAATTATTTTAACCAGTGCACTGCTTTGTTCTTCAGCGGATGGAAGAGCAGGTTACACAGGCATTTGGGGAGGTAATTTATGGACGCGGGTAATTTCAAAAACAACTTCAAAAAAAGATTGCTTATTGTTGTCTCGGGGGGATTATTTATTGCCTGCTTGTGTGTTGCTGCAATAAGTATCTGGCCTCTATACAATCAGATGAAGGCCCAGCAGACAGAAAAACTTATTTTTGCCGTAAAATCAAAAAAAATGCTGGTTGAAGGTTTTCTGGCAAAGGCCAGAGAAACAGCACTACAAATTACTAGCCGCACCGGGATCCGTCAATGGCTTGAAAAATATAATAACCACGAAATAAGTATCACCACGCTGAAAAAAATCACAGTACCAAAACTACAGGATGCGATTAATTTATCTAACTTTGCCGTGGGTATAAATCGCCTGGATATACGCGGGAATACTGTTGTTCAGGTTGGTGTTCCTGTGCCTGAAAAATTTCTACATCCTTCTGGTATAGCTGGTAATGAAGTAGCGTTAAAAGGGCCAGTCACTATTGGTAATACTATGTTGATTGTGGTTAGTGTACCAATCATAAATCGGCAGAAAAACCGAGTGGGTACGGATATTGTACTTTTTACTCTGGCGAATTTGCGTAAGATTATTCGGGATTACACTGGTTTGGGAACAACGGGAGAGGCTATATTGGGAAGATTAAATGCCAATGGCCAACCTCATCTGTTTTTTCCAATGCGGCCAATGACAGGATCAAAACTTAAATTATTTCGCCTCCAGCAGTTAGCCATTGTGGGTCAGGCACTTAAAAATATTTACACCGATGATAATGAGAGAACTGAGTACTTATTGACGGCACATAATGCGCTTGCAGCGTATAGCCCGATCGCTGGTACTGACTGGGTTATTATTGTCATAATGAGCAAAAGTGAGCTTTTTAGTGTGATTACTCGGCAAGTTTTAATCATTATGCTGGTTATTTTTGTACTTGTTTTTCCTTTAGGGTTGACGGGGCTTATTTTTTTGTTACGACCTCTTTCTGGCCGCGTATTAATTCATGTTGATGCATTGCAACAGGAAATAACCGCTAAAGAAAATGCCCTTCAACAACAGCGTGTGGTAGAAGAAAAATTACTGAACGAAAAAGAGCGTCTTAATGTTACCTTGCGTTCTATTGGTGATGGTGTTATTACCACCGACCTTGATGGGGCAATTGTATTAATCAATAAAATTACCGAGCAATTAACCGGATGGAGTCAACAGGATGCGGCAGGGTGCCAGGTGCAGGAAATATTTAATATCATCAATGAAAAGACAGGTCGTCCATGTGATAATCCCGTCAGAGAGGTTCTTAATACCGGCAAGATTGTTGGTCTGGCAAATCATACTGTCCTTATTGCGAAAGATGGTTCTCAATATAATATTGAAGACAGTGGCGCGCCAATATTTAACAAAGAAAGTGAAATTATTGGTACTGTTATCGTGTTTCGGGATGTGACCGAAAAAATGAAAAACAGTAAAGAATTGCTTAAAGTAGAAAAACTGGAATCAGTAGGTATTCTAGCCGGTGGTATTGCCCATGATTTTAATAATATGCTGGTTGCGATTCTCGGTAATATTGAGCTGGCAGGGATGTCGCTTAAATCCACTAGTGTCGCTTATCCATTATTGCAGAAGGCGAAAAAAGCAGCGCTACGATCAAAAGATTTAACGCAACAATTGCTCACCTTCTCTAAAGGTGGTAATCCGGTAAAGAAAACAACATCCATTGGTAAAGTCATTACTGAGTCGGCAAATTTTATTTTGCATGGTACAACGGTGTCCTGTCAGCTCCATATTCCTGATAATTTGTGGTTGGTGGAGGCGGATTCTGGCCAAATAAGTCAGGTTGTTCAGAATCTGGTTATCAACGCCGTACATGCAATGCCTGATGGTGGCAATATTAAAATAAGGGCGGTGAATATAGTAGATACTAAGGCCGAAACGCATATAAATTTACCGGCTATAGATTACATAAAAATTATGGTGCAAGATGGTGGTTCTGGTATCCCTAAAAAAGATCTCGAAAAAGTCTTTGATCCTTATTTTACAACTAAACAGGAAGGTAGTGGCCTGGGCCTGGCCATCGTCCACTCCATCATCAGTAAACATGATGGGTATATTGGTGTGCAATCCATCACCGGTGAAGGGACTACGTTCAGTCTATATCTTCCGGCTTCGCCCAGCAGAGAAATAACTCAGGATGGGAGTGGGGAAAATTCCAGTGCAGAAAACCCCCAGTCCAGAATTATCCTCATGGATGATGATGAACTGGTTCAAGATGTTGCATCGGAAATGCTGATTTGTCTTGGCCATGAAGTATTGCTGGCCAAAGATGGGGAGGAGGCGCTGGCAATATTTATCGAGCATCACGGCACCGACCAATATATCGATGCGATAATTATGGATTTAACCATTCCAGGTGCTATGGGTGGTAAAGAGACCATTAAGGAGATATTGAAAATTGATCCAGCGGCAAAAGTAATCGTTTCGAGTGGATACTCTAACCATCCAGTCATGGCTAATTACTGGCAATATGGATTTAAAGCCGCCATCGCAAAACCCTTTATGCTGGACGATCTGGCGCAGGTAATCAATAGCATATTAGCGTGATTATTTTTAATGTGAGAAAATTTAAAGGAATGTCTACATGAAGTCTTCATTACAATCCAAATTAGCCCGTCTGATAGTTGTCAGTGTTTTGGTAACGGGGTCTGTTAGTATTCAAGCCGCTCTGGCGGTTAATCTTCAGCCGTCGCCTGGCGCGCCGATTGCTCAGGCGCGCCAGAGTTTGTGGCGAGCAACCCGAGACTATGCCGCAAGAAATACGGTGGCGGCTAAAGCTGATATTACCAACGCCGTTAACTGGCTAGACAGTGCGACAAAAAGTACCGATAAAAATACTCGAATAGAGGCCGCTAGACTCAAACATCGTCTAAAAAATCTGCAAGGCAAGATGGATAAGGCGAGATCAGCTAGCGGTTCTACCCTGTTGAATATTTGGCAGCACAGCACGGCGCTGGCTGAATATGAGGCGGAGAAATTTTCTATGGGTCTGGGAAAATTGCATGGCGCGAATGAGATAAAAGCCGACCTTATTGGTGCCAAACTGCATCTGGCTTTTGCCGCAAGTGATCACTTTGTTCGTGGTCGATCCAGGGAAGTTAGCAATCAACTGAGCCGAACTGAAGATTATCTCAATAAGGCTGCGCAAGCCTCAAATAAAGTGCTGGTGGTAAAAATTAACGAAATGCGTGGTCGCTTGAAAGCGATCAGGCACAACCTGGGTGACAGGGGCGCACAGGCTCATGTGCGGTATAAAAAACTTATGGCTGCAATGAATTTGATCATTCACAATCTTTAAGATTCATGACTGACCTGAGAGTGAAAGAATAAAGCCTGAGTTATCTACACCGGATAGAAATTCACTGGCGCTAGATTAGTGCTCTCCGCGATGCACGAATAATGCAGGCTTTAATCGTGAGTCGATGCCTGAACGAACCGAGCTGATAGCATTGCAGATAGTAATTTGTGACTGGGTGACAAATATTATTCAACCCCAGTCAAAATATTTTGCGCTAGATGATTTATGAAGATTAAAACGCTGTTGCAGGAAAATCTGCTGTATTTGTCCCATTGTGGCCGGACTATCGTTTCTGTGGGTGTTCTGATTGAGGGCGAAACCATTATTATTCTAGTGATGCTGTTCTGGTGGTGGTCTCGATGCAGCGGGCAAGACGAGCCTTCGAATGGAGGCCGCTGCGGTGTTTCAAAATATTGATAGCTTGCATCTGGTATGGGGGGTGCTGCTGCATATTGCGACCGTCCTTGGGGTTCTGCTTGCATCACTGCTGGTTTCTCAGGTGCTGCGTAGTCCACGGATGCCAGCAGCTACGATGGGCTGGCTGTTTGTGATTATTTTTATACCATTAATAGGAATTCCACTGTACCTCACTTTTGGCGAGCGCAAGCTCAATGCCAAAATGTGCCGTAAGGCGAAAATACACTTACCTGATACGCCTGATATACATGATCATCCGATGCATTCATTACTGGTTTCTCTTGGTATTCCATCTTCATGTAGTGGGAATCGGGTTCAGTTTCACGAAAATGGAAGTGTCGCCTATCAGTCATTGCTGGCACTGCTGGAGGGGGCGCAGCGAACGATTGATATTGCTATTTTTATCTTAGGTGATGACTTGATTGGTCAGGAAATACTCGCTGTGCTGGAGGATAAAGCCACGCAGGGAGTGAAGGTGCGCTTGCTGCTTGATGGTGTCGGTTCCTTTAAGCTGCCTAAAAAAATATTGCAGCCGCTTGTCGATCAGGGTGGTCGGATAGCCTGGTTTATTCCGATTATGCATCGTCCGCTACGGGGTAGAACTAATTTACGCAATCATCGAAAAATGATTATTGCTGATAATGAAAAAGTGTGGGCGGGTGGGCGCAACTTTGCTCGGCAGTATCTGGGGAAAAATTGTGCTGATACCTGCTGGATTGATCTAAGTTTTTCCCAGCAAGGTGCTGTTGTATCAACCTACTCTGCTATTTTTGAAGCAGACTGGCGGTTTGCAACAAATTCTTCGGCTGAAGACAGAATTTGTCATTCCCGGATAACTGTCAGCGGACAGAGCCGTGTTCAGGTGATTCCTTCTGGGCCGGATGTTGCTGATGATCCAATTTATGCCACAATATTGACTGCCTGCTATGTGGCGCGTCAACGGCTGCTCATTGTTACACCTTATTATGTGCCTGATGCCGGAGTGCAGGAAGCACTTAAATTAGCGGCTCTTCGAGGTGTGGTGGTTGAACTTATCCTGCCCGCCAAATCTAATCACTACCTTGCTGATATTGCGCGTAATCGCTACTTACGTGAGCTAGATAAGGCGGGGGTACGAATCTGGTTTCTTCCTGATGTTATGTTGCATGCCAAAGTGCTGGTAGTTGATACTACTTTTGCAATGGCGGGGTCGGCTAATCTGGATATCCGTAGCCTGTTTTTAAACTATGAAATAATGAGTGCTTTCTACAGTGAAAGTGATGTTACGTGGCTGACGCACTGGTTGGAGTCACTGCGTCAGCGCTGTGAGCGTCATTACCCTCGATCAGCCGGTGTGTTCCGAGAAATATTTGAGGGTTTGATACTGTTGGGAGCTTATCAGCTTTGATTAATGCACAATTCCTGTTTCGAGGTAGTGCCTCTGTTAAATTATTAAACGCATTTATAAAAGGCGGATAAATCACATGATACTTGCAGTCCTTTTGTTAACAACATTATTTCTTGCCTACACCAATGGGGCGAATGATAACTGTAAGGGTATTGCTACACTCTATGGTAGTAAGGTTGCCAGTTATAAAACCGCGATCACAATTGCAACCATAGCAACTTTTTTAGGTTCTATCTGCGCGATGTTTTTAGCTCAGGGATTAATTACCAGTTTTTCAGGTAAGGGCCTGGTACCACAAAATATTGCTGCCGCGCCGGATTTCCTGATAGCCGTAGGCCTGGGTGCCAGCAGTACGGTACTACTGGCGACACGCTTAGGTTTTCCCATTTCAACGACGCATAGTCTAGTTGGTGGTTTGCTTGGGGCAGGGCTTATGGCGGTTGGTTTAAATGTGAATTTTTACCAGCTTGGAAGCACTTTCTTTCTACCACTACTTGTAAGTCCATTGATTGCTTTTGTACTGGGTATCGTTGTATATGGGTTTTTTACATGGTTACGTAAGGCAATGGGATTGACTAAAGAAGCCTGTTTTTGTATAGGCGAAGAAAAAAAGTTCATCCCATTAAGCACGCTAACGCCTGCTGAAACTGGCGCAATGGCTTTAAATGCAGACACTATTAATCCGACCAGTCCAAAACTGGTTATTGCCAGCGATAGTGATTGTGTTGATTTATACACAGACAGGGTATGGCACGTTTCAATACAAAAAATACTGGATACAGCTCATGTGGCAAGTGCCGCAGCGGTATCATTTGCTCGGGGATTAAATGATACGCCTAAAATAGCCGGTTTACTGGTAGCCACTCAGGCGATTAATACCCGATGGGGCATGGTCGCTATTGCTGTTGGAATAGCCATTGGTGGCTTGTTAAGTGCGTACCGTGTTGCTGAGACTATGAGTAATAAAATTACTAAAATTAATCATGGGCAAGGTCTTTCAGCAAATTTAGTGACCAGTTTCCTGGTAATAGTTGCCAGTAGATTTGGTGTGCCAGTCTCTACCACTCACGTTTCTGTGGGTGCGATTTTTGGTATTGGCATGGTTAGCAAGAAACATAATAGTGGTGTGATTCGGAATATTCTTCTTTCCTGGTTAATTACTCTACCCGTTGCGATGATGTTTAGCGCATTGGTATACTGGCTTATTGCATAAGTTTCTTACTGTGAAATTGTGATGGTTTTTATTTTCAGGCAAGAAGTAATCTATTAAGACTTAATGGACGGAATGTTCTATTTGCCTGGAGTCTGTAATGGATTTTTAGTTGATCGCCGAGTATTTATAATGTGTAATCTCGAATCACCCCAGTGACAATACCCAATACCTGAACTTCTTCATTTTTTAAATGAATCGGTTCCATTTCTGGGTTGGCAGGTTGTAGGCAAATACCGTCTGCCCTGATATAGAATTTCTTTAATGTTACCTGTTCGTCATTGATAAGCGCTACCACTGATTGTCCATTTTCTGCCCATTCGCGCTTTTCGATAATAACGATATCACCATCCTGAATATTATCATCGATCATCGAATGACCATGCACTTTGAGTGCATAGGTATTTTTACGCACCATATGCGCCGGGACTTTAATCCGTTCATTCTCTTCAATACGTTCGATGGGATTACCGGCGGTGATTCTGCCCAGGAGAGGAATTTCGACTAATGTAACCGCCTGACTGTCGACGGGTTCAAAATCACCGCTCCAGACAGGGCGTTGGTGTTTGGGTAAAAGCAGACTGATATTATTCATTATCGTGGATGGCACTTTAATTATTATACAAGTTGTATAGAACCATATTATAGTGTTGTTTGGCAAATATTACTGAAACAGATAAAAAGGCTACCGATTGTTCAAAACACGCTGTCAATACCTCTTCCGCTATTACACATAACGGATAAATGCATTTTGTATTGGTATTATGCGCCGGTTATTTTATTGTATTAAGGTCGACCTTTTGAATTACCTCCCTGGGTTTCATTGTTTCAGATTGAATGTTAAATAACTTGTAACCATGAAGCATTGCTGAAATATCATATCTTTGTGCCTTATAGTCGCACAGGATGACGCTGCCGATATGCAATAGACTGAAGTAAAAAATAACCTGTGCCCATAACTGATGAACAGATAATAGAATAAAACCGGCGATTTCCGTATGTGATGATATGAGTAAGCCGCTTAGTGTGACTAAAATAAACACCAGATATAAAACCAAATACACGGGTTTCCAGAATGGGTTTTGAGCATACCAGTTTGGTAGTGGCGATTTTCCCAGGGTGATATAAAACAGAAGCATTGCTTTGACTGTTTTAATGTCCAGCCTATTGGGAATCATTGCAGGCAGTGTCTGCTGATTTTTCCCGGTGATAAACAGGATGATGCGCAGCAGTAACCCAGCAGTAAAAATACCTGCGGCAAAGAGATGGTATGCCAGGGCTGAGCCGTGCAGGCTGAGACTGTTCGTCATTAACCAGCCGGTTAGCATTAAAACCAGTGTAGAAATAGCGAGGAACCAGTGGCTGAGTCGAAACCAGCCGCTCCAGATTAAAACTTTTCGGTAATTATTTGGGTTCATGGGTGATTGAAAATTATACATTACTAACAGGATGGATGAAAAGGCTACTTATTATTTGTTTCAGTAATGGATGCCTGATTTAGGTTCCTGGATATTTTTTTATGTTTTTTTTATTGATGACCCTTGAAATCTAAGGTATTCATTATCACATTAGTTGATGTAAATAACACACAAGGTAAACAGTGGATATGTAAAATGAATTAATTTTCAGGAGTTATAGAAATGTCAGAAAGTAATCCAGATCAGTTACAACAAACTTTATTATATAGCCTGGTGATTTTACTGCTTGTTACAGTAGGGTTCCTGGGCTGGTATGCAATGAATACAAAAAATAAGCTGGATGATATACGCGGCTATCATGCGGCAGTGGTTGATACCCATGTAGGTGGTGGGCAGCTTGCTACGAGCATGCAGTCGGGCGCGGTCATCCCTCCAGCACATTCCAGCTCAACGAATAAGAAAAATAATCGTCAGCCGGTAAACACTCCACCCGTTCAATCCAGCACATCGGGTAATAATTTCTTCAACCAGCCTGTTAATGCCCAGAACTGGAATCCTTATGAAGAAATGCAGCGTATGCAGCGTGATATGGATAAGGCGTTTAATCATGCCTTTAATGGGTTTCATCAAAATTCTAATTTCCAGCACTTTTTCAAACAAAATATTTTAACACCAGAAATGGATATTCATGAGAGTGCCAGTCGATATACGGTGATTGTTAATCTTCCAGGTGCTGATGCGAAGGATATTTCAGTTAATCTTGATGGTCAAACACTCACGGTTAAAGGTGAGCAGAGCTCTAGTAGGCAGGATAAAAATTCGAAAGGGCATGTTATCTACCAAGAGCGGCGTTCGGGTATGTTTCAGCGCAGCATTACCTTGCCGAAACCGGTTCAGCAGAACGGAATGAAAACCCAGGTTAAGAATGGCGTGCTAACGGTGACTATTCAAAAACAGAAACAATAACGGTGCAGCGTAATAACAGCGGGGCGCGTCTCAGCTGGCACGCTGAGTTGGGGTTATATTCCCCGCTGCTTGCGGCGGGGTTGTTTATTGAGAGCCGTTATGAGCGACTGACCCATGCGCACTGCTCAGAGGTCTGATGCGGTGATGGCTGGATTAAAGTCCGAGCTTTTTTTCCAGATAATGAATATTGGTTCCGCCAGCCTGGAAATTGGCATCATGTAAAATATCTTTATGTAAATCAATATTGGTATTAATGCCGGTAATACTGATTTCATCCAGAGCGCCCTGCATTCTGGCAATGGCTACCTCGCGGGTGGTGCCGTAGGCGATTAGTTTGCCAATCATAGAGTCATAATATGGTGGTACAGTGTAGCCTCCATAGATATGTGTATCAACACGAATACCGGGGCCGCCGGGTGGGTGATAACGTTCGATCTTCCCCGGTGAAGGCATGAAGGTTCTGGCGTGTTCTGCATTCAGCCGGCATTCTATTGCATGACCGCGAATTTCTATGTCGCTTTGTTTATAACGTAGTTTTTCTCCGGCAGCGATATATAACTGTTCTTTAATAATATCTATGCCGGTAACCATCTCAGTGACCGGATGTTCAACCTGTACGCGGGTATTCATTTCAATAAAATAGAAGCTACCATCCTGGTATAAAAATTCGAAAGTACCAACCCCACGGTATTGCATTTTATTGCATGCATCAACACAGCGCTGACCAATCTTTTTACGTTGTTCGGTGGTGATGCCGGGGGCAGGGGCTTCTTCTACCACCTTCTGGTTGCGGCGTTGCATTGAGCAGTCACGTTCGCCCAGATGTACGGCGTTACCCTGACCGTCAGAGAGTATCTGGATTTCTACGTGGCGAGGTGTTTCAAGGTATTTTTCCATGTACACCATGCTATTGCCAAAGAAGCTACCGGCTTCCTGTTTGGTTAATGCAATGGAGCTTTGCAGCGTTGCGTCAGAATGCACCACGCGCATGCCCCGTCCACCGCCACCACCAGCAGCTTTAATAATGATGGGATAACCAATTTTCTTCGCCAGTGCGATATTCGTATCCGGGTCGTCTCCCAGCGGCCCGTCAGAACCGGGTACACAGGGGACACCTGCCTCTTTCATGGTTTTAATCGCCGCCACTTTATCGCCCATAGTCCGAATTGATTCGGGCGTAGGGCCGATAAAAATAAAACCACTATCTTCAACTCGTTCAGCAAAATCAGCATTTTCAGAAAGAAAACCATAACCAGGATGAATGGCCATTGCATCGGTAATTTCTGCCGCGCTGATGATGGCCGGGATGTTCAGGTAACTCTGATCTGAAGGTGCAGGACCAATGCAGACAGATTCATCTGCCAGACGTACGTGTTTCAGGTCACGGTCAGGCTCGGAGTGGACTGCAACGGTTTTAACACCCAGTTCGCGACAGGCGCGTAGAATGCGTAACGCTATTTCGCCGCGATTGGCGATAACAACCTTGGATAACATAAAACCGCCTTATTCTATAACGATGAGTGGCTGGCCAAATTCAACTGGCTGTGCATTTTCAAGCAGAATGGCTTTTATAGTACCGGACTTATCTGCTTCAATCTGGTTGAGTATTTTCATGGCCTCAATAATGCAGACGGTCTCCCCTTTGTTGATATGGTCGCCAATTTTGACAAAATCGGGCGCACCAGGTGACGATGCGGTATAAAATGTCCCGACCATTGGTGAGTTAACTGTGTGGCCACTGATTACCGTTGCTTCTTCGGTGTCGTTAGCCTTTTCGCTTACAGCAGGTGCTATTGATGCCGGTGCCGTAAATTGTGGCATGGGTACGGGCGCTGAAGCCGCATAACGTGAAATACGAATAGATTCTTCACCTTCATTGATTTCAATTTCTGCGATACCGGATTCTTCCAGTAATTCGATGAGTTTTTTAACTTTGCGTATATCCATTAGGATTAGCCCTGACTTAATTGGTTATGTTGTAAATGAGAGATTGCTGCCTGTAAAGCAAGTTCGTAACCCTGTGCGCCGAGGCCAGAAATAACACCTGCTGCAATATCTGAAAAATAGGAGTGTGCACGAAAGTTTTCCCGTGCGTGAATATTGGATAAATGGATTTCTATAAAAGGTATTTTTACAGCACTTAAAGCATCCCGTAACGCGATGCTAGTGTGGGTAAAAGCGGCCGGATTGATTATAATAAAACGTGTACCATCAGTTTGTGCCTGGTGGATTTGTGAAATTAAATCTGCCTCACTATTGCTCTGAAAACTGTTCAGGGCATAACCTGATTGTTCAGCAAACAGGTGTAAACGGGCATTGATTGAGGTTAGCGTATCAGCACCGTAGTGCTCCGGTTCGCGTATACCAAGTAAATTCAAATTGGGGCCATTGATGACAAGCAGGTCAGGCATTTGAGTATTATCACCAAGTGTTAATAGATAGAGTAATTGTGCATAAGTGGAGAGAAAAAGTCCACTACTTCGTCGAATTTGTTGTGAAAATCAGAAGAAATTCGTAAGATTAATTATCTGCTATAGCCCCTAGTTGCCTGAGTATGGAGATGGCTCGCTGTTTACTCAGTTCCCCGGTAATTGTGGCAACAATTTTACCTTGCTTGTTGATGAAAACTGAATAAGGTAATCCACCAGCAGTGTCGCCATAACGTCGTAATAGTTCAATGCCACCATCCTCTGCCATCATGATCGGGTAGTTTATGCCTGCTTTAGTCGCAAAATTACGTACCGATTTTTCTTTGTCAATAGCAATACCAATAACTTGAAAATTCTGGTTGCCGTATTTTTTCTGTAGTGCGATAAAATCCGGTATCTCTCTTCTGCAGGGTGGACACCAGGTTGCCCAGAAGTTGAGGAGTATGTTTTTACCCTTCCATTCTTTAATGTCTCGTGTTTTACCATCGAGGTCGGTGGTGGCGAATTCAGGACGCAATTGCCCAAGAATCGATGTATCTATCTGTTTGTGTCTGGCTACGTATTTCTGTAGCGCAAAACCTGCACCGCCAGTGATAACAATGGCAATAATAAAAACAGCTAGTTTCTTCATTGGTGGTAAAAAATAGTAGGAGTATCGATTTTATTAGCGGGCAGGTTTTTATTGTCCAAACGCTGCCTTAATGTGTTGGCTAAACGGTCCAGCTTTCATGTAACCCACTACACGATAATTTTTATGTTCACGACCATTAACACCAAAAAACATAATAGATGGTGGGCCGATGATGCCAAAGTGTCTATAGAGCTCAGTGTCTTTAGCGTCATTTAGAGTGACATCTGCCTGCAATAAAACCACGCCTTTTAGCGCCTTTTGCACAGTGGGGTCTGAAAATGTAAGGCGTTCCATCTCTTTACAGGAAATGCACCAATCAGCATAAAAATCCAGCATGACAGGTTTTCCTGCGGTCCTGGCTTGTGCCAGTGCAGCATTGAGCCCAGAGACACCTTTTATCTGTTTAAAGTTTAAATGGGTAAGTGTCTGTTGTGATGAGGCAGTGTGGCTGGTAGCAAGACCTTTCAGAGGTTGCAGGATATCTCGATTTCCGGCAGCTAAACCAATGATAATAATGACACCATAAATTAACAGGAGTACCCCTAGACCTTTCCATAGCTTTTTCCAGCCGCTACTGCCAGTGGCCAGTGTTTCCAGTGCACCCATATAAATAGCGGAAACAATGATTAATATAGCCCATAACGTCATGGTGGCGACGACTGGTGCAACACGCTCAAGTAACCAGATACCGAGGCCCAGTAACAGTACGCCAAAAACGGCTTTTACTGTATCCATCCAGGCACCTGCATGAGGCAGGAATTTACCTGCAGATGCGCCAATAATTAATAGTGGCGCACCCATGCCCATACTTAGCGAGAAGAGAGCCAGGCCACCAAGTACTGCGTTACCCGTATCAGCTATATAGATGAGTGCGCCGACCAGTGGTGCCGTCACGCAGGGGCCAACAATTAGTGCTGACAGAAAACCCATAACAGCAACGCCAATCATAGAACCACTTTTCTGTTTGTTGCTGGTAACAGTGAGTTTGCTCTGAATACTGGCAGGCATCTGCAATTCGTAAAAACCAAACATGGAAAAGGCCAGGGCAACAAAAATGGCAGTAAAACTACCAATTATCCAGGGATTCTGGAACCAGGCCTGAATGTTATCGCCGGATAGTCCAACCAAGATGCCAACGATGGTATAGGTCGATGCCATTGCCAGTACATAAACCAGGGATAACGAAAAGGCTTTTCGGGTGGTGATTTTTTCTCCATGACCAACAATAATGCCAGAGAGAATGGGAATCATCGGGAAAACACAGGGCGTGAAGGCGAGCAGCAAACCCGCGCCAAAGAAAATCAGTAAGGTGAGTAAAGTATTACCATTGCGTAATGTTTGCGCCATTTGATCCTGTTTGGATACTGGCCCGCTCGCATTACTTTGTGTGTTCGAGTTGCCTGGTTTGTTAGAGGTAGGGGGAATAGTTTCAGCGGCGTTTGCATTCGAAATAGGGGATAGGTTTACGGTAAATGTTCGGGTTTGCGGTGGATAACAGATACCCGAAACTTCAGAGCAGCCCTGATATTTAACCTTGAATTTGACTTCTTTGTCCGCATTACCTGTATATTGATAGGGTAAAACCACTTTCGCGAAGTGATGGTAAACGTGTAAGGTTTTATTAAAAATGGGGTCGTCTTTTGCTTCTCCTTTGGGCAGGATCAGTGATTGTGGCTTTACATCGCTTGCGCTGGTTGTAATATGCATCTTGTCACGATAAAGATAATGCCCCTTTGCAATAACCCATTGAGCAACAAATTTACCGGGCCTGGAATAGGTACTGAGTTTGTACGCCTGGTTTGGGGTCAGGATGTTGTCCTGATTACTTTGCGTGTCAAGAAGATTTAAACTGTTGCTGGCAAAAAGCGGTAAGCTGAAGGTGATGAGTAGAAAAGCGCTCAACAGGGTTTTTTTGTTTTTTATCATAAGTTGTTCTAATTGATTATTTCAGACATTAGTTGGATACTGCTTACTGTTTCATCCAGCACCAGCTGGTTTCTGAGTGGTGGGTTTAAACCGCTGTTTACCGTTTAACTCGGTCTACCGCTTACACAGCACTTGACTTGTAAGTTAGACAGAAAAGATACGCAGGGTTCATCTGATTTAAAGATTAGTTAATAATACCGAGTTTTTATGTGTTTTAGCGTTTTTATCTCTAAATTTTACAGGAATATATTTACATGTTTAAAAACTGGCCCATTCTCTTTATTGTAATTCCGCTTGCCGAACTCTATTTTATGATTAAAATAGGTGAGTTGATTGGCGCTTTCTGGACGGTGGCACTGGTTTTATTCACGGCATTTATTGGTATTAATCTGCTGCGTTATCAGGGCTTGAATATGCTGGCAAAAGCACAGCAAAATCTATCGCGTGGCATCATACCGGCGATGGAAATGATGGAAGGGATGGTGCTTGCTGTGGGTGCTGTACTGTTAATTACACCGGGGTTTATCACCGATACGCTTGGGTTTCTTTGCCTTCTTCCGATTACCCGCCGGATGATTATTCGGTATATTGTTGCCCGGACAACTGTCCATGCTAATGACCATTTCCAGTCAAATAGTTTTGATTCTTCGCAGCACCCGAAAAATTTTGGTTTTGGTGATACTCTGCCAGAGGAGGATTTTGTTGATGGGTATCAGCCCAAACAAGCAGAAAAAACCACGGGTAAAAAAGTAAAACCCGGTCGCACCATAGAAGGTGAGTGTCACCGGGAAGACTAGTTTTAAGCAGCGTGATATTTTTACCTAAAATTATTATTTATCCCCTTGAATTCCTTTTTATCGGCCTCATTAGTGTTCTTAACGTAGTTTGGTGGTCGATTTACCTTGACTCCATCAGTTTCGTCATTATGATTAGCACTCATAATAAGAGAGTGCCAATATTTGGCAATATTATCGTTATCAATTATTTTATATATAGAAAAGAGGGTTATAAAAAATGAAAATACGTCCGTTACACGACCGCGTTGTAGTTAAACGTATGGAAGAAGAACGCACCAGTGCTGGTGGCATTGTGATTCCTGATTCTGCAGCTGAAAAGCCAGTAAAAGGCAAAGTGCTGGCCGTGGGTAAAGGTAAGGCGAATGACGCTGGTGATATACACGCACTGGATGTGAAAGTTGGTGATCAGATTTTGTTTGGTAAATATTCTGGTACTGAAATTAAAATTGACGGTGATGAAGTATTAATCATGCGTGAAGAAGATATCCTGGGTGTGTTTGCAGCATAAATAGCGTGTCCATTTAATTAATTTAAAGATCTTAATATAGAGTATTCAAGAGGAATAAAACATGTCAGCAAAAGACGTACGTTTTGGCGATGATTCACGCAGTCGTATGGTGAAAGGGGTAAACATTCTGGCCAATGCAGTAAAAGTGACCCTTGGTCCCAAAGGCCGTAATGTTGTTTTAGAAAAATCTTTCGGTGCGCCCACCATTACTAAAGATGGTGTTTCTGTAGCCAAAGAAATTGAACTGGAGGACCGGTTCGAAAACATGGGTGCACAGATGGTGAAGGAAGTTTCATCACAAACATCAGATATCGCTGGCGATGGTACCACAACCGCAACGGTATTGGCGCAGGGCATTGTCCGTGAAGGCATGAAGTCGGTTTCTGCCGGGATGAACCCAATGGACTTGAAACGCGGCATTGATAAAGCAGTTATTGCTGCCGTCACAGAATTAAAACGGTTGTCGAAGCCCTGTGCAGATAACAGTGCCATTGCACAGGTCGGGACAATTTCAGCCAACTCTGATTCAAGCATTGGTGACATCATTGCTGAATCAATGGATAAAGTAGGTAAAGAAGGTGTTATTACGGTTGAAGAGGGTACCTCTTTAGAGAATGAGCTGGAAATCGTCGAAGGCATGCAATTTGATCGTGGTTATCTGTCTCCTTATTTTGTTAACAATCAGGAACATATGAATGCTGAACTGGAAGACCCCTATGTTTTACTGTTTGACAAAAAAATTGCTAATATCCGTGAATTATTACCGACACTGGAAGCCGTAGCTAAATCAAGTCGCCCATTATTAATTGTTGCTGAAGACGTTGAAGGTGAAGCGCTGGCAACATTAGTTGTCAACAGTATGCGTGGTATCGTAAAAGTGTGTGCGGTTAAAGCTCCAGGTTTTGGCGATCGCCGTAAGGCCATGATGGAGGATCTTGCTATTCTGACTAAAGCCACTGTTATTTCTGAAGAAGTGGGACTCTCATTAGAGAAAGCCACACTGGAAGATTTAGGTTCCGCTAAACGGATTACTGTTTCAAAAGAAAATACCGTTATTGTTGACGGTGCGGGTACAACCAAAGAAATTAAAGGCCGTGTTGATCAAATTCGTGCACAGATTGAAGATGCAACGTCTGATTACGATATAGAAAAACTGCAGGAACGTGTTGCCAAACTGGCTGGTGGTGTTGCGGTGATTAAAGTGGGCGCAGCGACTGAAATGGAGATGAAAGAGAAAAAAGCGCGGGTTGAAGATGCATTGCATGCAACCCGTGCAGCAGTCGAAGAAGGTGTTGTACCTGGTGGTGGTGTAGCGCTAATTCGTGTCTGTGCAGCGGTGGATAAAGTTGAAGGTGATAACAGTGATCAGGAAGTGGGTATTGCTATCGCACGCCGTGCGATGGAAGATCCATTACGCCAGATTGTGACTAATGCGGGTGATGAAGCATCTGTGGTGCTTTCCAACGTCAGCGCTAAAAAAGGTAATTATGGATACAATGCGGCTACCGGTGAATATGGCGATATGATTAAAATGGGTATTATCGACCCAACAAAAGTCACGCGTACTGCATTGCAAAATGCGGCATCTATTGCCGGACTGTTAATTACTACCGAATGTATGGTTGCTGAAATCCCTAAGGATGAGGCGGCCGCACCAATGGGTGGTGACATGGGTGGTATGGGCGGTATGGGCGGTATGATGTAATCATCATGTAACCATTTCATTCGCATTCATTGCGTTTCAAAAGCCCGCAAGCCATTGGTTTGTGGGCTTTTTTGTTGACTAATCATTTCATTTTGCATCTGCTTATCCTCTCCTAGTTGGAGTGTATGATAAACAGTTACACAGATTTATTTACAGTCTCCATTACAGTTAAAATTTTTTGCCCTCTCAAATGCCTGTACTGTACAGGGCTGTAACTCCCTCGCCGTCATTACTTACTTGACAGACAGATCTTTTCTTGTGTAAATTTGTACATAACGGTATTATTTCGACACGAATATTTAATCTTATACAAGTATCTTAATTATGACTGATCAAATATTAACCATAAAAGAGGTGGCTGATTACCTCAAAGTGAATGAGCGAACGGTTTATCGCATGGCGACTGCCAAGAAAATACCCGCCTTTAAAGTCGGGGGATCTTGGCGAATAAAACAAACTGAATTAGAGCAATGGATACAGGAACAACATAATCAATCGGGTGAACAGGAAGATTAGTTTACTGGAGCTATGCTATCTAATCCCACAATAAAGGCTTACAGAAATTTCTCTGCATAGCGATGAAGCACATATTTAAACAGGAATGACAGCATGACAAGTACCCAACAGCGCAACGAACTACAACGCCAAATTTGGCAGATTGCGAATGATGTTCGTGGCGCAGTCGATGGCTGGGATTTTAAGCAATATGTATTAGGTACCTTGTTTTACCGCTTTATTAGCGAAAATTTTGCCGCCTACATTGAAGGCGGTGATGACAGCATCAACTATGCCGAGCTTGATAATGATGTGATCACCGATGACATTAAAGACGATGCCATTAAAACCAAAGGCTACTTCATATACCCCAAAGAGCTATTCGTTAACATAGCCGCAGGCGCTAACACCAACGAAAGCTTAAATACCGATTTAGCCGCACTATTT
>VAOW01023418.1_pt1 | contig 32826 bp, 31 predicted proteins | sample 3393921 | NCBI WGS metagenome assembly VAOW01 (sample SAMN08290428, study PRJNA428436) | hydrothermal vent metagenome | isolation source: Deep-sea hydrothermal vent chimney | place: Indian Ocean: Southwest Indian Ridge | depth 2742 m m | reverse complement strand
CTCGATCTGGGTAAGATAAACTTCACGTCCAACACGTGGCATGGTATCAATATTCACTGCGGCCTGTTTAAAACGTTCATATTCCTGTAAGCGGCGAACCAGCTCGGCACGTGGATCATCTTCTTCTTCACTTTCTACTGGTCGCGGCAATAACATCCGTGATTTAATTTCCGCCAGCATCGCTGCCATTAACAGATATTCTGCTGCCAGTTCAATTCGCATATTCTGCATCAGCTCAATATACTGCATATACTGACGCGTGGTTTCCTCCAGCGGGATCTCAAGAATATCCAGATTCTGACGCTTAATCAGATACAGTAATAAATCCAGCGGTCCTTCAAATGCTTCCAGTATCACTTCCAGCGCATCGGGTGGAATGTATAGATCCTGTGGAATAACCGTAAGCGGTTCTCCCTGAATCAGCGCAAATGGCATTTCCGTCTGGGAGAGGATGGTCTCTGTTCCTGCCTGTTCCGGTAGAGGGGTCTGTTTTTCTGCCACCGGTGTTTGCTGAATGTCTGTATTTGCCATAAAAATATATTAAATAAATTATAAGTAGGCAATGCCCATCGCTTTTCTCACGTCTTCGAGTGTATCACGGGCAACTTCACGCGCTGCCTCGGCTCCCTCATTAATAATGGCTTTGACCGTACTCATGTCCTCTTTATATTCACGCGCTCTGGCCTGAATCGGTTTTAATTCTGCCAGCACCTGGTCAATTACCGGCTGTTTACACTCGACACAGCCGATTGCAGCAGTTTTACAGCCCTGCTGTACCCAGTTGCAGGTTGTTTCATCAGAATAAATCTGATGAAACTGCCACACTGGGCATTTTTCCGGATCACCGGGGTCGGTGCGCCGAACCCGCGCTGGATCGGTGGGCATGGTGCGTAGTTTTTTCTCCACCCGCTGCGGATCGTCACGCAATGAAATGGTATTATGATAGGACTTTGACATTTTCCGACCATCCAGTCCCGGCATTTTTGAAGCAGGGGTAAGCAGAGCCTGTGGTTCGGGTAATATGATCTTACCTGATCCTTCCAGATAACCAAATAACCGTTCTTTATCACCAATAGAAATATTCTGCTGGGAATCAATCAGCGCATGGGCAACCCGCATGGCTTCCTGGTCGCCTTTTTCCTGATACTTCCTGCGGTATTCACGAAACATTCGGGCATTTTTCTTACCCATCTTGGTCACTGCCTGTTCTGCCTTCTCTTTAAAATTCGGTTCCCGACCATAGAGATGATTAAACCGCCGTGCTACCTCACGGGTCAGCTCGACGTGGGCAACCTGATCTTCCCCTACTGGTACCAGACCAGCTTTGTACACCAGAATATCCGCACTCTGTAATAAGGGGTAACCAAGAAAGCCATAGGTCGCCAGGTCTTTTTCCTTCAGCGCTTCCTGCTGATCCTTGTAGGTTGGTACACGTTCCAGCCAGCCTAGCGGGGTAATCATGGAAAGCAGGGTATGTAACTCAGCGTGCTCGGGTACCTGCGACTGAATAAACAGCTTGGCAGAACCCGGGCTAATACCAATCGCCAGCCAGTCGATGACCATATCCCAGACACTTGCTTCAATAATTGACGGATCTTCATAATGTGTGGTCAGTGCATGCCAGTCCGCGACAAAAAAGAAACATTCATATTCGTGCTGTAAGCGTACCCAGTTTTTAAGTACGCCATGATAATGCCCGAGATGCAAAGCTCCGGTAGGTCGCATGCCTGACAGGACACGCTGATGCTGTGTGGCAACGGTATTCAAAACGCTTTCCTTTAAAGTAAATTGAAGTTTATTCTTTGTTTATTATCTATGTATCTACAGACCAGGTATCTACAGACCAGGTATCTGCAGGCCAAAAAATGCACTAATCAGTCTGGTAAAATAAATCACCAGTGGCCACATAATTCTACCCAGAATTCCACTCACGAGTAAGAGTACAATAATTATCATACCGTACGGTTCAATGCGCAAAAAAGATATTGCTGCCGATGGTGGCAGAATACCCGCCACGACTCGTCCACCATCAAGCGGAGGTATCGGTAATAAATTCAGTACCATCAAAATAACATTGATTAAGATGCCATTTTGTCCCATCTGCGCCAAAAACAGGCCGCTTGTAGAATGCCCCCATACACTCAGACCAATCAACGCGAACAGCGCCCAGGCGCAGCCCATAATAAAATTGGATGTCGGCCCGGCAACGGCCACCAGGGCCATATCCACTAACGGCTGTTTAAAATATTGCGGATTAACCGGTACCGGTTTTGCCCAGCCAAAAACAAAACCACTGAGCAGATAGGTAATCAAAGGTACAACAATGGTGCCCATCGTATCAATATGTTTAAGCGGGTTAATGGTAAGACGCCCGAGGCGCACAGCAGTGGGATCACCCAGTTTCGATGCTACCCAGCCATGCGCTGCTTCATGCAGTGTAATGGCAAATAGCACGGGTAACAACCAGACAGACAGATTGTAAATAAGCTCGGATAACGATGGCATATACGGATATATTACTGAAACGGATAAAAAGGATACTTATTGTTTAAGACACGCTGTCAATACATCCATGTAAGCTCGACACCCGCATCCCTGCGGCTGACGTTCTTTAACAATTGAAGTATTCTTTTCATCCATCCTGTTAGTATGTAGAAAAATTAAGGGTGGCAGTAAAAGCCGTTAGTTTACACGAACAGATCGAACGATGGCAGACGGGCAGCAGATTCTTTTGCGCGTGGTCTGTTCCGTCCTGAAAAATTATATTCGAATAACTCCCTCACCCCACCCCTCTCTCCGAGGGAGAGGGCGTTAACGGAACGGTGGATTCGATCCATCTTTATTCTGCCTCCATTAAATCCAGACCGTGATTCCTGCCTTTTCCCTGACGCTGGATTTGCGGCGTAGCCTCAGTCATTGCAATGACGGTTGTGGGTTCAAAGCCACAGTGTCCGCCATCAATAATCAGATCGACATGTTTTTGCAGACGGTTCCGTATTTCATCTGCCTCTGTAACAGGCAATTCATCATCGGGAAGAATCAGCGTAGAGCTCATCAATGGCTGGTCGAGTTCGTCAAGCAATGCGCTAACCACCGGATGATCAACCACCCGCAGGCCGATTGTCCGTCGTTTCGGATGCATTAGTCGCCGGGGAACTTCGCTAGTGGCTTTCAGAATAAACGTATACGGACCGGGGGTGAGTGATTTAATCAGACGATATTCGGTATTCCCCACTTTTGCATAGGTTGCCAGCTCTGACAGATCCCGGCATACCAGGGTCAGATTACGCTTTTCATCCATCTGCCGGATACGGCGAATACGCTGCATTGCCTGTTTGTCACCCAGATGGCAGCCCAGTGCGTAACTTGAGTCGGTTGGATAAACAATGACGCCACCACGGCGAATAATATCCACCGCCTGACGAATTAAACGGTGCTGTGGATTCTGTGGATGAATTTCAAAATACTGACTCATAAAACCCTGCTCGTGATAAACAACCTGTAGCGGCGCTTATTCTAACTGAATTTGTATAGAAATAGGTCGGACAGAATCCATGTCATTTAGGTATAATGACGGCTTCACGAACCCGATGTCCATGACCTTACATAATAAACTACTTAAATAATATGAAGTTACTATTCGATTTTTTTCCAATTATTCTCTTTTTTATCAGCTACTATCAGGCACATTTTTTTATTGAAAACACCTTTATCGGGCAACTGATTAATCCTGATAGACCAGAATTTATTACCGCTACCATTATTGCTACCACTGTCGCCATTATCGCCAGTTTCATCCAGGTTGCCTACAACTGGTTTAGCCAGCACAAGCTGGAAAAAACCCACCTGTTTTCACTGGTCCTGATTAGCGTCCTGGGTGGTATTACCATTATGTTTGGCAACCCGGCCTTTATTCAGTGGAAACCAACCGTCCTTAACTGGGTATTTGCCGGTGTATTTTTTATCAGCCAGTTTATGGGCAAAAAACCCCTTATTCAGCGTGCAATGGATAAACAGATAGAACTTCCTGCCGCCATCTGGAAACGCCTGAACCTGGCCTGGGTTATTTTCTTTTTTATCAGTGGTGCGGCAAATCTGTACGTTGCCTTTTACTACCGCACAAACCTGGCGGCTAATGTACGTATGGACACCTGGGTGGATTTCAAACTTTTTGGTTTAATGGGGCTGACCATTGCTTTTGTTATATTGCAGGCGCTGTACCTCGCCAGATACATACCACAGGATGATAAAGAAACGAACGAAGATAAAGACGGACAGAATACTTAAGGTACCTTAAACATGCTATACGCCATTATTGCCGAGGATAAAGAAGACAGCCTGCCCACCCGTCTACAGGCCAGAGCCGCCCATCTGGAACGCCTACAACAATTACAGGATGAAGGGCGGCTGGTACTCGCCGGTTCCCACCCGACAATCGACTGTGAAAATCCCGGTGATGCCGGTTTTAGCGGCAGCCTGATCGTCGCTGAATTTGATAGCCTGAAGCAGGCAAAAATCTGGGCAGACACCGACCCTTATGTGGCTGCCGGTGTCTATAACAAGGTTATTGTCAAACCACTGAAAAAAGTTTTTCCACAATAAATCGCCCGGTTATATTAAAACCCCCTCTATTAATTGCCTGTACCTTAAATGAATATTAACCAGCGCAACAGGACAATTGCTTCACATCTTTGTGAAAGGTTTGTGCGGTTAGTTTTAAGCCTTCGACCATGGTCAGATAAGGGAATAGCTGATTAGCTAAACGCTCTACCGTCATCCTGTTGCTAATAGCAAGTGCAGCCGTCTGAATAATTTCACCGCCTTCATGCGCTAATACCTGGCAACCAACAATTCGACCGCTGGCTTTTTCTGCAACCAGTTTGATAAAACCACGAGTATCCATATTAGCTAGCGCACGAGGCACGTTTTCAATATCAAGCCGACTGATATCAACATCAAGCCCCTGTGCTTTTGCCTGTTGCTCGGTTAGACCAACCGTGGCAACCTGAGGATCAGTAAACACTACTGCTGGCATTGCTGATAAATCAATCGCTACATTATCTCCGGTCATGTTGCGTGCCGCACGTGTGCCGGCAGCCGCTGCAACATACACATATTGCGGTTGATTTGTGCAGTCACCTGCAGCATAGATATTTTCTACATTAGTGCGCATGTGGTCGTCAATAATAATCGTGCCGTTACCCGCAACAGCAACGCTAGCTTTTTCAAGCGCCAGTGTATCTGCGTTCGACTGGCGACCGGTGGCGACCAGTAACTGGTCACAATGCACAACGCCCTGAGTGATGTTAATCGTAAAATATTTACCGTCAAAATTAATACCGTTCGGTACCGTATTAAGCTGAACTGTCATACCTTCATCTTCCAGTATAGACTTCAAACCTTTACCGATATCGGCATCTTCTTTCGACAGTAAACGACTACGCGCCATCACCGTCACTTCTGCGCCAAGGTAGCGAAATGCCTGTGCCAGCTCCAGTGCCACAACCGAGCCACCTAACACAACAAGATGTTCAGGAATTTCTTCAGCAATTAATGCTTCGGTTGATGTCCAGTAAGGTGTTTCAGCAAGACCATTGATATCGGGAATCACTGGACGTGCGCCGACAGCTAATAATATACGATCAGCTTTAATTTCTTTCTCACTACCATCTTTTCCGGTAATTAGCAGGGTACGGGTATCCTTGAAACGAGCCATGCCTCTTAATAGGTTAATGCCGGGGTTAGATTCGAGAATACTTTCGTATTTGGCGTAACGTAAATTTTCTACTAATGCCTGTTGCTGATGCACCATGGCTTTACGATCAATCACGGGTTTATTAAAAGGGATACCTGCAAAGTTATGTTGCCCTTGAATATGTGCAATATGTGCTCCGCGAATCATTATTTTAGAAGGGACACAGCCGATATTTACACAGGTGCCACCAATAATATCGGCACCTTCAATAATAGTAACCTGTGCGCCCTGTTCTACCGCTTTAATGGCAGCCGCGAAAGCACCCGAACCGGCACCGACGATTGCGATATGCAGTCCACGGTCGCCATTCATGCTCGTACTGCCATTATCATCCAGTAACGTTGCACCATACCCTTTTGATTCGATGGCCTTTAATAACAAACGGCTATCAACATCGTCCTGTGCTTCAACTTTTGCCAACCCTTCATCATAAGAGACAGAAGCTTTTACGCCCTCCAGTGTATTTAAAGCATCCTGGGCGCTCTGCGCACAATGGTCGCAGGTCATGCCGGTAATTTGTATCGTTAATTTGTTCATATTTTTCTCTGAGAGAGCTTTATTGTTCAGAAAAAGTCTAATATGCCATTCCGAATTACCCGGTAAGTAAACTTAGACGGCACAACTTTTATCGTCACAACGGCGGTTGCCTGGGTTAATAAGATCAACAATTGAAACGACAACCATTAAACCTAAGGCAAAATATGTAACATACGTGCTCCAGTCATACTGAAACCAGGGATAAAGTGACAGTAGTAAAAGTATCGGTCCGGTCATACCCAGCAAACTACGGATAACCTGTTTATGACTGAAGTAACCCAGCGCATTAATGACCAGTGCTATCCAGGCAAATACGGGTAACAGGGTACTAATAAAAAGGCCTTCCCACCGGGCAAGAAACCCCATACCGATTGCGCCGCCTAAACTGGCGATAGCAGGGAAACACATGGCGCAGCCCATGGCTGAAACAACAGCACCCAGCGAACCAACTTTGTCGCCAATACGTGTTAGTAATGTTAATGGACTCATCTTTATTTACCCTCTCTTAATTGTTCATAACAGTCGATGGATAACCAGCATTGATTGTGACCTTAACTAAGGAAGCACTGAATCGTCAGCACTGGTTTTGGTATTATCAAAAGTCACCACGGGACTGCGCAGCAAAAATCTGCACTCATTACAATAATGATGCTGCCAGTAATGGAAAGATATGTTTTTGGACATGAAAATTCTTCTTAATAATTGACACAGAATCAATTATAAACTCCGTACTAACGTACGGAGTCAAGTGTTCTTTTTAAACAAACTATCCCGCCGCAAGCGGAGGGGGGGGGAATCGCTTATATGGTATAACTAACTGATATTATTGGTACCGGAGGCCGGACTTGAACCGGCACGCTATTGCTAGCATCGGATTTTGAATCCGACGTGTCTACCAATTCCACCACTCCGGCTTTTGTGCTGCGCAATTGTAGCGGAATTGTACAGCGGTTACAAAAAAATTACCGTTACTGAGAAAGTATAGCAGGCGTTCCATCTATTATCCGGATATGGATAATGACCAGTACATAAAATCAGGATACCAATAAAATATAGCAGCGGATTATGATAACATCCGCCATTCAATGAGGTTCATACATCCTTTCACAAACAGGGAATTTGCATTAAGGCTACTGCTGTATCTCCTGTTTTTGCCTGGCTGCTGCGGTAACCTGTACGCGGAAGCATCAAAACTGGAGAGTACAGCCGGTTTAACCAACTTTGCCTTTGCCAGTTACCTTGGTACCGGTCTTTATACCTCAGCGGGTCAGCGGGTATTTGTTATACAGTTACCACTGGACTACACTATTATCCAGAAAACCGATACCCGGCCGGGATGGCTGTTAAAACTGCCCATTACCTTCGGATTACTCAATTTCAAAGGGCTTGATCTGGGGAATCTGCCGAATATTAATAATGTCGCTACCCTGACCTTCCTGCCGGGCATTGAATACCAGTACCCGATTACCCCAAAATGGACACTAATTCCGTTTGCTGATTATGGTTTTGCCAGAGACCTGAATAATAAAACCAATATTCTTGTTATGGGCACCGGAGTAAAAAATTATATAAAGTTCAATCACCGTGGGAATACGCTAACGCTTGGTAACGAACTTCTGTTTGCACGAGAGAGAACCGGTAATTCCAACCTGGACGCAAGTTATTCATTATTTGAAACCGGCCTTGATTACCGCGTGAAAACTCGCTTCATTTTTGGCGGAAAAGCTTTAATGCTTGGCTTTTACTACATTAATTATTATTATCCAACCGACCTGATTTTTCTTAAACAAACCGAAAACCCAATAAGGATAGGCCGGGAGAATGAAGTGGGTTTCACCTTCAGTAATTTACCAGGCTCTTTCCTTTTTGAAAAACCACAATTTGGTTTTGGTGTACGTATTGGTAATGGAATTATGGTTTACCGGCTGGTTTTCGGTATGCCGTTTTAGGGATCTCTACACACCCAGGTCTTATTTTAGTACAATGGGGTGCAGTAACTATAAGAAATTACGGGGAAAATGATAATGGCCAGCAAAATTCCAGCACAAAGTGCTACGCAGATACCAAATGAACGCCGTGAGCGTGCCACCAGAGAAGTAAAAAAACTCATCGAAGACAGAAACAATGTACTGGCACAGTATTACAATCTGGTCAAACAGATTGAAGAACTCGATGCCGCCAACGGCACTCATGAATTATTACAGGAATTCTGTCAGGAACTGGTGGATTATCTTGCCACAGGTCACTTTGAGCTCTACCGGCGAATAGAAGAAGGCAATGAGCGTCGAGATGATATAAAAAAACTGGCCAATGAAATCATGCCTAAAATCACCATAACCACCCAGGTTGCAATGGCGTTTAATGATTTATTCGATGGTGATGATAATGTTAACGACGAGACACTTGAAAAATTACCGGCACAATTAACACAGTTGGGCGAACATCTTGCCCTGCGTATTGATCTGGAAGATCAGTTAATTGATACGCTGCTGTCTACGATACAAAAATCTCAACCGAGCAGGCTTCTTTCCTAATAGCTGTCTGATCGAACTTACTAACAGGATAGATAAAAAGGATACTTTTTATCTGTTTCAGTAATACTAAGGAGAACGGTAATTAGTATTAGCAGATGTGGTTTACAATTTGAACAGCGCAGCCTCCACCTGTTCTTCCTGATGCGCCAGACACCAGCACTGATGTAATGACCGGCGACGGAAATCTTCCGTTAATGTCAAGGCAGTAATCTCACGCACGGCAAATTCATCCTGCAAGGTTTTATCCAGGGTGAATTTTCTTGCATTGGTAGAAAAAATCAACTGGCCGTTATGGCTCAACAAACCCATTACCTGTTTTAACAGACTGACATGATCACGCCTGATATCAAATGCCTGTTGCATTTTTGTTGAATTGGAAAAAGTCGGTGGATCAAGAAAAATTAGATCAAAAACTTCCCCCGCACGTTTTGCATCCCATAACCACTGCATGCAGTCCGCACGAATAAAACGGTGTTTTTTTCCACTCAGATGGTTACAGCGGAAATTATCTTCCGCCCATTGAAGATAGGTATTGGACATATCAACCGTCGTCGTGGTTTTTGCACCACCGGCTGCTGCATAAACACTGGCGCTACCGGTGTAGGCAAAAAGATTCAGTACATTTTTCGCCTTTGCCAGGCGATAAATAATCTGCCGGGTGAGGCGGTGGTCAAGAAACAGCCCGGTATCAAGATAATCATACAGATTTACCCGGAACAACAAATCGGATTCATGCACAGTTATCATTCTGCCTTTATTATCCTGTTTCGTATACTGCTGCCTGCCCGATTGCTTTTTACGTACTTTTAACACGACTTTTTCCTGCGCAATACCCAACACCTGCGCCGTCACATCAATAATATCATTCAGGCGTTTACCCGCTTTTGCCTGATCAACCGTTTTCGGCGCTTCGTATTCCTGAATGTGAACCCAGTCTTCATAGATATCTATGGCAACTGCATACTGAGGAATATCGGCATCATAAACACGATAACAACTCACCGAATTTTTATGTGCCCATTTCTTTATATGTTTCGCGTTTTTTTTCAGCCGATTGACATACATCAGCGCATGTTCACTTATCTCAGGGGGCAGAACTTTTACTGGTGTCTGTACTTTATTAGCGGCGAGTGGCTGCTCTGATCCTTTATTTTTTATCCGGCCATTATTTTTTATTTGGCCATTTTCTATTTGGCCATTTTCTATCTGACCCGTTTTTATCTGGCCAGGCTCCGCTTCACATCCATGTTCTATTGTATTGAGATGATACTGATACAGGGTACATTTTATTGCGCCATTGTATAAGCTGTTTTTATGGAAAGAACGCAGGCTAATATTTTTTGCCAGCGATTCTTCTGAGGTAAAAATGACTGCTGTCCAGCCTGGAAAAGCCTGCTTTAACATTTTCCCCAGACGCAGATACAGGGTGCGTAACGGCTGAACCTGTCCGAGGCGTTTACCATAAGGAGGATTGGTTATAATCAACCCGTTTGATGAGACCATAGCGGGCATGGCTGTAGTAGTATCCATCTGTTCCAGTTTTATTTTTGCGGATAACCCAGCGGCCTGAATATTCTGCTGTGCAATAGCAAGAATGCTTGCTGAATAATCACAGCCAATAATAGTGGGCAGTTGTTCGATACGCTCATCCAGTCCATCCTTCGCCTGTTGAATAATTACCTGCCATTGTTTTTCATCAAACTGTTGCCAGCCCATAAAGCCATAATAGTCACGTAATAAACCCGGTGCCATATCGGCGGTCATCATTGCTGCCTCGATCAGCAGGGTTGCACTGCCGCACATCGGGTCAAACAGAGGGTCTCCCCTGCGGGCAAAATCCCGCCATTTTGCCCGGTATAATATGGCGGCAGCCAGGGTTTCACGTAATGGTGCTATGCCGCCACGCTGCCGATAACCACGCCGATGCAACGCTTCTCCGGACAGATCAAGGTAGGTAATTACCTTTTGCTCAGTAATATAGACATTAACTCGAATTGATGGCCGCTCACGTACCACATCGGGTCGTATTCCAGTTTTTTCCTTGAACTGATCCACGATCGCATCTTTAATTCGCAGAGTAGCATAATGGCTGTTGCTAATTTGCGAATGGGAACTGAAACAGTCAATCGCAAAGCTGTCACTAACAGCCATGTGTTCAGACCAGTCAATATGCTGGATAGCGTTGTATAGTTGATCCTCATCTGCAACCGTGAATTCAGCCAGTTTTAATAGTATACGGCTGGCAAGGCGCGACCACAAACAGGCTCGATAGGCACCTTCCAGTGAACCTGAAAAATGCACACCACCATTGCCAATAGATAAACCAGGCAGACCGAGGTGTTCCAGTTCGCTCTGAAGCAGATCTTCAACCCCTTTGGAACAACTGGCAAAAAATAAATAATCCATTATGTATTAACCTGTCGTGATGTATTAATCTGTCTGGCATCGCAGACAAGCAATACGGGCAGACCATTACGCAACGGAAAGGCCAGCCCGTCTTTTGCACAGATAAATTCTTTGGTACTGCGTTGATAAGACAAACCACCCTTACATAACGGACAGACGATAATAGAAAGAAGTTTTTTATTCATTGTTTTTAAGAAAAACCCATTGTGTTATATTACTGAAACAGATAATAAGGATCCTTATTATCTATCCTGTTATAACAATGCTTTAGTCAGCTCCTGCGTTAATGTATTATTACAGATTGCAGTGACTGGCAAATACCATAGATTACTGAAATCAGCCGCACCGGTGTTTTGTTTTTGTTGCAAATGATATTGACATTTTACGGCATCTTTTTCCGTCATCAGTACACACTTGCCCGACCAGGCAGCAATATCATCACCAGTAAAAATATAATGATCCGCAAACGGTTGTTGCTGAACACTTAACCCTGCATCGCTTAATAAATGAAAAAACCGTTCAGGATGGCCGATGCCTGCCACCGCAATAACCGGCTGTTTTTTTAATGTCTGAATAATTTTTTTTTCACCACTGACCAGGTTAACAATCTGATCAAACTCTAATTGATAAAAACAGTTTTGCTCTGCATCTATTTCCTGTTGTGGCTGACCATTATAAACAATAATATCAACCTTTTTTAAACGGCTAACCGGTTCACGCAAAGGTCCGGCGGGCAGGCAGAAACGATTACCGTGCAGGCGTCTGGCATCCACCACGGCAATTTCCAGACTTCTTTGCAGGCGATAATGTTGCAGCCCATCATCAGATAGAACAATATCACAGTTATTATTATCTAATAAAAAACTCACTGCTGCTGCACGATCGGCACCGACAACAACAGGACAACGGGTGCGTTGAAAAATCATCCAGGGTTCATCACCCACATTGATGGCACTGTCATTACCATCAATTTGTTTCACCCCGGATACACTGCCACCATAACCTCTGCTGACAATACCGGGGGCTTTCCCCTGTTCTATAAGAAACTCACAGATCGAAATTAACAACGGGGTTTTACCACTGCCACCGACACTGATATTACCAACTATCACTACCGGGACATCAAAGTGCTGTGAGGTGATAATACCTAATTGATAACACTGTCGGCGGACAAAAACAACAATGCAGAAGAGCAGGGAAAGCGGCCAGAGTAACCAGGCGATCAAATTGCGACTGTACCAGTATTTCATATTGATCAGTCTATATTACTTTACTGTTTATGTTCTTCGCTAAACTGAATACGATGCAGGGAAGCATAATGCGCATCCAGAATAATCAGCTCGTCATGGGTACCGGCTTCAACAATTCGCCCCTGATCCAGAACAACAATGACATCTGCTTTTTCAATAGTTGATAGCCGGTGGGCAACAACCAGAGTAGTACGGGTTTCCATCAGGTTTTCCAGTGATGCCTGAATATAACGTTCTGATTCGGTATCTAATGCCGAGGTCGCCTCGTCCAGAATGAGTATGGGCGCATCTTTTAATAAGGCGCGGGCAATAGCAATGCGTTGACGCTGACCGCCGGAAAGCATTACGCCACGTTCACCCACCATGGTATCAAAACCATTCTTTGACTGCTCGATAAAATCTTTTGCATAGGCCGCCTCGGCTACGGCAACAACCTGTTCATGGCTGGCGCTTTTCATTTCACCATAAGCAATATTGTTCTCAATGGTATCATTAAATAACACAACATCCTGTCCCACATAGGAAATATGTGAGCGCAGGTTTGCCAGTGAATAATCCTGTATTTTGCGGCCATCGAGTAAAATCTCTCCTTCGATATATTCATACAGACGGGGGATTAAATTTGACAAGGTTGATTTGCCACTACCTGAGCGACCAACAAAAGCAACCGTTTGTCCCGCTTTAATCGACAATGAAATATCAGTTAACGCATTTCTGTCACTACGACCATAACGAAAACTTAACTGTTTAAATTCAAGATTACCGGTTATATTGGAGCTTGTATAAGTTCCGTTATCCTTTTCTTTTTCCAGATCAATAAAGCTGAAAATACTTTCTGCTGCTGCTATACCCCGTTGCAGGTCACTAACTACAGCAGTAATAGCTTTGATGGAAGGCATCATCATAAACATGGCCGCCAGAAATGACATAAAAGTACCCACGGTAATTTTTTCAATCATACTGGGCATGGTAGCCAGATAAATAAGAACCGCCAGTGCACAGGCAACAATTAACTGCACAATCGGCTGGCTTAGTGACTGCGTCATCTGCATTTTAAGATTCTGTTTGCGGTTTAAGGCATTAACCTGTTTAAACTGATCGGATTCATACTGCTGTCCACCAAAAATCTTTACTACCTGATGCCCCTTAATGGCTTCTTCCAGGACACGCGAAACATTACCCATTGTGCTCTGAATACGCTGACTGATACGACGAAAACGTTTTGACACCCAGACAATTAACGTGGTCACTACCGGCATTACAACTAGAAAGACCAGTGACAACATGGCGTTTAAATAAATCATCCATGAAATCAGACCGATAATAGTAAGCGTATCACGAATAAACACGGTAATCGCATGGGTGGATGCATGCGCCACCTGTTCTACGTCATAGGTAAATTTGGACATTAACTCACCCGTCGTAGAACGGTCGTAAAAATATTTTGGCAGATCCAGTAATCTACCAAACATTTCATTGCGCAAAATGAAAATTACATTTCGCCCAATCAGGCTCATGCCATAGGTTGCGGCAAAGGCACCGATAGTTCGCACAAGATAAATACCAATCAGCGCAACAGGCACCCATTTAATAGTTTCCGGATCACGATGCACAAAACTCCCGTCCATTAATGGTTTCATTAAGGCAGTAAATGCGGTGGAGGAAAGGGCGATAATAACCATACCAAAAATTGCCAACAGAAAAATACCCTTGTACGCCAGGGCATAATGCAGCAGGCGAAAATATACTTTTAAACCGGATTCTTTTTTACTAACCGATACAGACATAGTGAATTATCTGGTTTCAACTGTGGCAATAGAAAGCCGGGTTATCCCCAGTTGTGAGACTGCATCCATCGCCCTCACTACCGACTGATGTGTGCTCTGGCCATCTGCACGCAAAACAATAGTCTGATCCTTTTTACCATTTAATATTTTTGCCAACGCCTGTTTAAGCGTTGCCAGGCTGGTATTAATTACCTGACGATCATTAATATAATATTTACCACTGGCATCAATGGTAAGCACGATTTGTTTTCCCTGCGTCAGTACAGCTTTAGCGGAGGCTTCAGGCAAACTGACCTTCAGTCTGGCATGGCGATCAAAGCTGGTGGAAACCATAAAAAAGATAAGTAGCAGAAAGACAACGTCAATTAATGACGTCATATTAACTTCGGGCTCATCCTCTTTACGATGTGATCGCAGATTCATGACTTAACCTTACCGTCAGTGTTATCAGTTTGTTCCATGTCTTCAGCCATACCGTTCGGGTGCTGTCGGTTATAATGCAATACATCCACCATTTTGATTGCTTCACGTTCCATTACTACAATAATTGAATCGACCTTGCGACGAAAATAACGGTAGAACACCAGAGTAAAAATTGCCACAGATAAACCGGCGGCGGTAGTAATCATTGCCTGTGAAATACCATTGGCCAGCACGGATGGATCACCCACACCATAGGTCGTAATGGCATTAAAAACGTTAATCATACCAACCACAGTACCCAGTAGACCAAGAAGGGGGGAAATCGAGGCAATGGTGCCCAGTGTGTTCAGAAAATGTTCCAGTTCGTGAACTACTTCACGACCACGTTCTTCAATACTTTCTTTAATTCGCTCACGGCTTTCGTCACGATGTAACAGACCAGCACTTAAAACTTTACCCAGCGCTGATTCTTTTGCCAGTGCTTCAATCGCGGCACGCGGCAGGTTATCGCGTTTAATCGCATTCCACACCACCGCAACCAGATGCCGGGGCAATACCCTTTCACGGCGCAGACTCCAGAAACGTTCAGCAATAATTGAAACAGAAATAATAGAGCATAAAATAATGGGCAGCATCAGCCAGCCGCCGGATTTCACCAGTTCAAACACATCTCACCTTCAGAATTTTTCTCTCACTATAGGCGCTATCTTACTTGATTTGCCCTTATTTTGTTATCAAAAATACGATTCCAGTAATGGTGGTGCGACAGCCGATAGGCATCCACCTGGGTAATCCCCTGCCCCGGCACCAGCAGCAGACTGACAGCACCGACCAGACCGGTCTGTAGCAGCCGGATATGTCGCCGTTGATAACGCTTTACTACGGTTTTATTCGGCAGATGGTAACGGTTACGGTAGCCGGTGGGCAAAATAGCCAGGGTTGGCCTGAGCGCATCAATAAATGCCTCACTTGAGGAGGTTTTACTACCGTGATGCGCCACCACCAGCACATCGGTCTTCAATCTGCCCGAGAAGTTTTTCAGTAACTGCCTTTCAACTTCTTTTTCAATATCACCGGTAAGTAGAACCGACCCACCGGCAGCGGAAATCTGTAGCACACAGGAGTGGTTATTGCGTTTTTTCAGTATTTTCTTCCATTTAACAGATTGACTATCTTCAATAGCCGGCGGATTTAGAAAACGAAACTGCACACCATCCCAGTACCATTGCTGACCGCGATAGCAGGGCATTTTATTCTTCGCATTAAGGGTTTGTAAATCCTGCCCAATGACAGATGCTTCCGGAAAGGCCGCCAGAATGGAAGCGGCGCCACCAATATGATCGTTGTCGCCATGGCTGATTACCAGTGTATCAATCGTATGTATCCCGCTGGCGCGTAAAAACGGCACCACTACCGAACGTCCGGCATCGAGTTTCTCACCCAGTTTTGCGCCACTGTCGAACACCAGCGTATGGTGTTGTGTCTGCACCACCGTCGCCAGTCCCTGACCGACATCCAGCACACTCAGGCGGATTGTACCCGCCACCGGAAAAGCAGAAGACGTGGGTAAATAAAGCGCTGCAATCGCTGGTATCAGACACACCAGGACAATTATTATCCGTATGGCGAACACCCGCTGTGGAGGAATATTCCTGCTCAGCAGACGGTTACTGATACGACTGAAATAACCGGCAGGAACAAACCAGATAAGCATTGCCATGGCGGCGCAGAATAATTGCCAGAGCATGATATTACCAGTATTAATGTAGGCAAACGGCCACCCTGCCAGCATCTCCAGCCATAACCATCCCCATTGCAATGCACTGGCAGCAAGCATGACAAACCACTGGCTGAATAATGGAATAAACGGATAAAACAGCAACGCCAGCAGCACAAACGGCACCACCAGAAAGCTAACGAAGGGAACCATTAATAGATTTGCCAGCGGCGCAATCAGTGAGCCTTGCTGAAACAGGTATAACGACAGGGGAAACAGAGCCAGCGTAATCATCAGTTGCAGTCCGCCCCAGCACATCAATCGCTGTTTGATGCGTGAAAACCACAAAAAACGGGGAGCAATGACCGGAGCAATATCTGTCGACGGACTGGAAACCACTGGCTGCGGTTCACTGAAAGTATAAAAAATGACCGCCACGGCAATAAAGGAAAACCAGAAACCGGGGGACAATACCGACAGTGGATCCCACAGCAGAACCAGAAACAGCGCCAGACCCAGTGCATCCAGTGGACAGAGATAACGCCGTAACAAAGAAGCAGCGGCAAATCCGCCCAGCATCACCAGCGCCCGTTGGGCTGGTATCGAAAAACCGGCAAGCAGAGCATAAACAATGGCAACCAGCAGACCACTGATCACCCCCAGATGCGGCGCTGGCAGGCGGTATAACCATGAAACCGGAGCCAGCCGGGAAAACAGCCAGCGACCGGCGACAAAACCAAACAGATAGGCCAGACCAATATGTAAACCGGAAATTGCCATTAAATGATTAGTACCGGTACGCAGCAGTACCTGCCATTGTGCCGGGGTAATCAAGCGGCGTTCGCCTATCGCCAGCGCCGTTATCATACCGGTCACTGCTGGCTTTACCGGCAAAGAAGAGAGCTGCGCGGATGCCGCCGCTGGGGTAGAGGATTGTAGCCAACGGCTTATCGAGCGGCTCAGTTTCTCACGCATGGCATCAACAGAATAAACGGGAGCAGCAGACAGACGCCGGTTACGCCAGTGGCTTTTTGCACTGGCTGCACGGATATAGCCTCTGGCATCAATACCTCGCTGAAACAGCCAGCCTTCATAATCAAAACCACCGGGATTAAAAAAGCCATGTGGGGGCTTCAGACGCAGCAGAAACTGCCAGCTTTCCCCGGCGTGTACGGCCTGTACTTTATGCTTTCTGCCGTAATACCAGCTCAGGCGGATTTTACGTGGCATGTAATCGTTAAAGGGTTCTCGGGAATCAACCAGCTCAAAATGATCCACAGACAGATAAAAATGTTTACCCCGTCGGCTGTTTTCCGGTACACCCACTACCCTGCCCTGAACCATAATCGTTTTTCCGGCGAGTGATTCCGGTAAACGGTGCTGCAATGCCTGATGCGCATAAATGACCGCCCAGCTCATGCCTGCGGTAAATAAAAACAGAGTTTTTACCAGGCGATACAGCAGAGAATGGCTATTAACGCGGCTTATACGTACATATATATAGATTACTGCAACAGGCAACACGCCCAGCAGAATATATTCTGTATCCGGTAACTGTGGCCATTGTTGAACCAGCACAATGCCACTAAGAAAAATCAGCGCAGAGAAAAACATCCGTGTTATCGTCCATGTTATCGTTATGGCTATATATCGTTAAGGCCGTAAAAAATGCAGGAAAAAAGCAACCGAGCTTATTGTCGGTGGGCTCAATAGGCTATAATGGCGCTTCGGTTAACTGTTACCACTACCATTGACACCCACTTTACCTCATGCCACGTAAGTTTTTCCAGCGTTTTATGCCTGATCATGCAAAGATCAAGCAAAATAAGAACCTGTCTATCTTTGGTGAATTGCTACACGAGCCTAATCTGTGGCATCTAAATCGCCGCTCGGTTGCCGGTGCCTTTGCAGTCGGGCTGTTTTTTGCCTGGGTTCCTCTGCCCTCACAGATGATTATGGCGGCAGCCGTAGCTATCTGGTTACGCACCAATCTACCAATTTCTGTTATGCTGGTGTGGATTACCAATCCGCTAACCATTCCCCCTATGTTTTACTTTGCCTACCTTGTCGGCACCTGGGTCGTCGGCTCACCACCTTCCACATTCGAGTTTGAACCTAGCATAAGATGGTTGTTACATGGTATGGAAACAACCTGGAAACCCTTCCTTGTCGGCTGTGCCACTGTCGGTATTGTCTCCAGTATCACGGGTTATTTTTCCATTCAGTTACTCTGGCGCTACTCTATTTATAAACGCCAGCGCGCAAGAAAACTACGGCAGAAAAAGTTATAATTCAGGGCATATCTAATTACGCATCATAATGAGTAATAAACAAAAAATTATTATCGGTATGTCCGGTGGTGTCGATTCCTCGGTTGCCGCATTATTGTTATTACAACAGAATTATCATGTTGAGGCCCTGTTTATGAAAAACTGGGAAGAAGATGATGAAGAACAATACTGCGCCGCCGCAGAAGATATAAAAGATGCTCGTTCCGTCTGCGAGACTCTGGGTATTGTCCTGCATACGGTCAATTTTTCCAGTGAATACTGGGATCGGGTGTTTCAGCATTTTCTTGATGAATATGCCGCCGGACGCACGCCGAATCCAGATGTTTTATGTAATAAGGAAATCAAGTTCCGCGCCTTTCTGGAACATGCACAAACCCTGGGCGCGGATAAAATTGCCACCGGTCACTACGCCCGTATCCGGCAGCAGGGCCACACCCTGCAACTACTACGCGGGCTGGATGATAACAAGGATCAGAGTTATTTTTTATACACGCTCAACCAGTATCAACTCAGTCATAGCCTGTTCCCCATCGGAGAGTACAATAAGGATGAAATTCGCCAACTGGCAAAAGATAATCATCTGGTTACCTGTGACAAAAAAGACAGTACCGGTATCTGTTTTATCGGTGAACGGCGTTTTGCCACTTTCCTGGAAAAATTCCTGCCCGCGAAACCGGGTATTATCCAGACCATTGAAGGCGAAAACCTCGGCACCCATAACGGTTTAATGTATTACACCCTGGGGCAACGTAAAGGCCTTGGCATTGGCGGTATCAAAGACTCGGATGAAGAACCGTGGTATGTGGTAGAAAAAGATCTGATTAATAACCGCCTTGTGGTTGCACAGGGGCACAATCATCCCCATTTGTTTTATAACACTCTGGAAAGTAAGCAACTGCACTGGGTAGCAAAAAAACTACCGGATAACACCGCAATAACAGCAAAAATCCGCTACCGCCAGAGCGATCAGCATTGCCATATTAGCGCACTGGCAGATGATCGTATCCGGGTGGATTTTGATCAGCCACAGCGTGCCATTACCCCAGGCCAGTCAGTCGTCTTTTATCAGGGAGAAATCTGCCTTGGTGGTGGCATTATAGAAACCATGTACGAACATGAAGCAACCGCTAAAAAAACAGCAATATGATACATTCAATAGACGATCAGACACTGGCACTTGCCGGTATTTTTCAGGCAGCATCTCTGGTTAGACAGATCGCAAACAAAGGTATGGCAAATAGCGCCCATATAGAATCCAGTATCGAAAGCCTGTTCCGTTTTGACGCTGCTAACGTAGAGGAAGTGTATGGTAATCTTGCCGGGGTAAATCATGGGCTACGTATTTTGCAACAACAACTCTGCGGTGATCGCCGTGTAGAAGAAATGGAAATAACCAAATACGTTATTTCTCTGATGGTGCTGGAAAAAAAACTTTTACGTAATAAAAAAATGCTGACACAGCTTACTGAAGGCTTAAAAAATATTGAGTCAGAACTGAATTTTTTCAGCCTCAGCCACGATACTATTTTTGCCAAACTTGGCGAGCTATATAAAAATACCATCAGCACCCTGAGTCCAAAAATTATTGTTAGTGGTGAACGCCCTTATCTCAATGATGGGCATAATGCAGCTAAAGTCCGATCCCTGCTACTTGCCGGTATCCGTTCAGCCGTTTTATGGCGCCAGTGCGGCGGTTCGCGCTGGCAGCTTTTATTCAAACGTAACATCTACCTGCAACAGTGCGAAAAAATGATTACCCGGTTGTAAACGTCCCTACCCTGTTTTATGAACAACTTATTACTGAAATGGATAAAAGGGATACCTGATGTTCAGGACACGCTGTCAATACATCCATGTAAGCTCGACACCTGCATCCATGCGGCTGACGGTCTTGAATAATAAATCCATCCTGTTAGTATGAGCAGCACAATAAATCCAGCAATTCATTCAAGACCTTATCCAGTGTTTGCAACCGCACCGCTTCACGATCACCGGAAAAATTGAAGGTAAACGCCTGTGTGCTTTTGCCACGTCGCCCCCGGCATAGCCACACCAGCCCCACCGGTTTGTCCTCACTACCCCCGTCCGGCCCGGCAATACCACTGATACTCACCACCACATCCGCCGGTGTGTTTTCAAGCAGGCCATCACACATTTCCAGTACGGTTTCGCCACTGACCGCACCGAACTCATTCAGGGTGGACGCAGACACACCCAGTACCTGCTGCTTCATCGCATTACTATAACTAACTACCGAGCCTTCAAACCAGACGGAACTGCCGGGCAGATCAGTAATAATCTTTGCCAGCCAGCCACCACTGCAGGATTCCGCTGCTGCCAACGTCATCTTCCGGGCTTTCATGCACTCACCAAGCCTGCCTGCCAGTACGTGCAGGGTTTCTTCAGTAACTATATTCATATTCCGTTTTAATCTTTCGGCTGGAAAAGGGATGCCAGTGCTACACAAAAACTTACTACAAAAAAAGCAGCGGATAATACGGTCAACGCTTCTGCCATAGTGACACCAAAGGCCAGCACGGGGGTATAACCACAGGAAGTTTCCGGTCGATAGAGCCAGGGTAGCCAGCTATCTATCGCAAACCAGCTCGGCAGGCCGGTACTGAATCCACAGTCACCAAATATAAAGCCTCGCTCGGTACCCAGTAACTGATAGGAGCGGTCGCATAGACCCGCCGCAATCAATACAACAAACCAGTTCGTAATGATAATAGGCACCGTGGTTTTACGCCAGAACATGCCTGCAACCGCAACCAGTACCAGCAAGGATATCCAGAGTCGTACCTGTATACACACTATGCAGGGAAGATCTCCCAGGACATACTGATAATACAGAGCCACCGCCAGTGCCCCCATTCCTGCCAGTATATAAAACAGCCAGTAATCGCGACTACGGAAAAGCATATTAAATCGTTTGATTATGTTCATAATTTACTATCCGGGTATTTTTAGAGCTTCCTTAGTAGAAGTCCATCGGAATTATCGCATTGTACGCATGATTTTATCGCAAAGCTGCTAACAGAGAATAAAAATATTTTTTCGAAGAAGCTATTGCGGACAAATTTTATCGGCTACGGATGGTCATAACAGGATAACACCTGAAAATAATGCTTGATTTTATAAGACAGTTGTATTACTTTCAATAACCATCTGTAACGTAGTCAGGCACAGCCAGCCTTTACCACTGGAGAAATAGCATGAGTGAGATAAGTGAAAAGCATCTGTTTTCAACCATATCAATCGGCAATCTAAAACTAGCCAACCGTATGGTAATGGCGCCAATGACTCGTAACCGCGCTGGTGAAGGTAAAGTACCACAGGAGATAAATATTGAATATTACCGACAACGGGCAACAGCCGGGATGATTGTCACCGAGGGCTCCCAGGTTTCAGCCGAAGGGGTTGGGTATCCGGCGCCACCCGGAATATATAATGATGCCCAGGTAAGCGGCTGGAAAAACATTACCAATGCCGTACATAAGGAAGGCGGTCATATTTTTCTGCAATTATGGTTCTGCGGGCGAATTTCACACCCTGATTTATTACCCGATGGACAGACACCGGTCGCCCCTTCTGCGATCAAACCGGAGGGAGAAACCTTTACCCATGAGGGCATGAAACCTTTTGTAGCACCCCGTGCATTAGAGCAGGAAGAAATTCATACCATTGTCGAGCAGTACAGAAATGCCGCTAAAAAAGCCAGACAGGCAGGTTTTGACGGGGTTGAGATCCATGCTGCTAATGGCTATCTGATCGACCAGTTTCTACGCGATGGCAGTAACCAGCGCAGTGATGAATACGGTGGCAATAAAGAAAATCGTATGCGTTTTCTAGGTGAAGTCATTGCTGGCGTACTGAGCGTCTGGGATAGCAACCGTGTTGGTATCCGGCTGTCTCCGGAAAACACATTTAACAGTATCTCAGACAGCAGCCCGCAGACCCACTTCGAGTATTTTATTTCTCAACTCAATAGCTATAACCTTGCCTATCTGCATATACTGGAAGGCGACATGGTAAAAGCATCAAGGAAACTCGATTACCGGACTCTGCGCGATACCTTTCATGGTCTTTATATTGCAAATTGTGGTTATAATAAAGATCAGGCAGAAAACTCAATCATAAACGGCGAAAGTGACCTGGTTGCCTTTGGTGTGCCTTTCCTGGCCAACCCAGATTTGGTGTATCGCTTTAAAAATAACCTCGCGTTAAATGAAGCTGACCCGAAAACCTTTTATGGTGGGGATAAGACCGGCTATACTGACTACCCGTTCGCCAGCTAAGAGAACTCTGTCGGGGTATTTACCTGGTCAAAAACTGGACTGACAATAATTTACCAGTTCTAATGTTGTACAATCCACTTTTCTGGGAGCCTGCCCGAGAATAGAGGCCGTAGCGAGGGGAAGTGGATTTGAGGCCTGTTTTTCGCTATTTTGAGGCGAATAGCACGGCTATTTAATGAAAAATAGCGGGAAATATGACCAAATTCCACTTTTCCGCAGTAGGCACCCTATTCTCGGACAGGCTTCTGGTGGTATATTTAGACCAAGTGAACCGGAGTTCTCTCACGGTTTGTGTCACTGATATCATACGAGTATTTATAAGTTGTTGATAAACGCTGTTTCATCACTGTATTACAACAGTATTCTGTTCTCCGTCTCCAGCCATGCTGACCTGCTTCTCGATACCATACAGTGGAAATAGCATAATGGAAATAGCAACGGGAAGCAGTACGCGTCAGGATCCAGCAAAAGCCGTTAATGCCGCATGGAAGCATATTATCGACAAACTCAACCATAAACCTTCCCTGCTCATCTGTAGCGCCAGTACAAACTATGCGGCACAAAACCTGAGTACGCAGCTAACTGAACTGGCTCCCGAAGGCTGTAAAATTGCTGGTGCTTCCTCCTGTCTAGGTACCATAAGCAATACCGGTTATCATTCACAGAATGGCTATGGCCTGAGCATAACCGCATTTTCAGATAAAAATAGTGACTTTGGTATTGGTTTGATTGATCAGTCCGATTCAGCAGAAAAGGCTGCCGCACAGGCGATACAGGCAGCCATCCATGACGCCAATCGTCCCGGTGAACTGCCTGATCTGGTCTGGTTAAGCGCTGCTCCCGGTCAGGAAGAAGCCATACTGACCGGTATTGCTTCGGTTATTGGCCAGCATGTCCCTGTTATAGGCGGTAGCAGTGCCGACAACACCATCAATGCCCAGTGGTGGCAATTTAGAGCACAACAGATCGAAACAGACGGAATCCTGCTCATTGCCATGTATCTACGGTGCCAGTTTGCCCTTTCCTTTCATAATGGTTATGTTCCCACCACCTACTGCGGCACAGGTATACAATGACTGGACACAGGGCCTGATCGAGACCCAGCTAGCCGGCGGCAATATTTTACAACTTTCCACCTTCCAGCCGCTGGGGCGTGAAGCCGGTCGCATAGAGGACGTTCCATACTACACCCTGTTGCACCCGGAACAGGTTCTTGAAGGGGGTGCCATGCATTTATTTTCCCGTACACATAACGGTGAGGTGCTAACATTAATGTCCGGCTCAGCCGACAGCCTGAGCAGTCGCGCCAGTTCGGTTGCCCGCGGTATCCTGGAACGCAAGGGATGGCATAGCCAGCAACTGGCCGGGGCCATGGTCGTATACTGCGCCGGGTGTATGTTGGGTATTCACTCACGTATGCCAGAAGTAGCTGCCGGTCTGCGCGAAGCACTGGGACCGATTCCTTTTCATGGCCGGTTTACCTTCGGTGAGCAGGGTCGTTTTATTAATGGTCAGAATTGTCATGGAAACCTGATGATTTCCGTGGTCATATTTACAAAAAATTAGCCTATGCAAAATCAGCCAACCTCCGAATATATGCAGGAAGCCCTGTTACACCTTGAAGAAGCCCGACGACAGGAAAAAAAACAGCGACGGGAAAGTGATGCCATACTCTCCAGTTTGTCTGCACTGATTAGCGCAACCAGCCACGATGAAGTACTGGCCACCCTGCGCAAGACATTCCAAAGCCTGATTGACTGTGATGACTGCTGGATATTACAACCTCACGACGATCATCTCATTACAGAAAATAATATTATCTTTCCGGTGGGAAAAGGATTTTCACGGGTACTCAATGGCGGAGTGCTGAATGCCTTCGATGTCACACAGGTGCCGGAATGGTCCGGCATCCAGACCGACGGCATCCGTTCCGCCATACATATTCCACTGAAGCTGTCGTCTGAGCGAGGCATATTGATCCTGACCTCCTCCACACCTGCCGCATTCACACAGGAATCCATCGAACTGGTGATGCACGTTATCCCCATAACCGAACAGGCCATTGCCAAAATTGAGCAAATTGAAAAAACCCATGCGGCACAAATGGTAGAACAATGGCAGTTGATGCAACTGATTATGGACCATGCCCCTATTGGTATTTTTATGCTTAATAAACAGGGTCGGTTCATGTTTATCAATCGGGCATTGTGTGACATGTTCGGTATTTCCGAAGCTGAATTTATCGAAGCGGAAAATTATACCGAAGTGATGCCAACAGCTCTGGCAGAACAGTGTGTAACCTCCAATAATGCCTGTCTCACACAGGGAAAAACCATCACCGTACAGGAAACCATTAGCAATCCGGATGGAAAAGAATATATTATCAATACGACCAAAACACCCGTCTATAATTCGGCAGGTGACATTACCGCACTGGTCGGTATTTCAGTAAATGTGACCGAACAATTTGAACACGATCAGGAAAAAGAACAGATTCAGCAGCAACTGCAACATACACAGAAACTGGAAAGCCTGGGCGTACTGGCAGGAGGTATTGCCCATGATTTTAATAATATCCTGGCGGCGATTATGGGGCATGCCTCCCTCGCCGAGTCCAAATGTAAACAGGCTGATCCACTGGCGGTAGAACAGCACCTGGGCAGAATTGTTACCGCCTCAGAAAAAGCCGCCGACCTCTGTAAACAGATGCTCGCCTACTCCGGGCAGGGTAAATTTATTATCAAACCACTGGATATTTCAGCATTTGTTGAAAGCATCATCAATATACTCGAAGTAAGCCTGAACAAGGGGATAATACTAAAACTGTCACTGATGGAAAATCTGCCCATGGTGGAGGCCGATGTCTCACAGATGCAACAGATCCTGATGAATCTTGTTACCAATGCCAATGAAGCCATTGCCAGTTGTAGCGGGGTGATCGCCATACGTACCGGTATTATGGATGCGGGGGAAAACTATCTGGCACATTGTTTATGTGCGGAAGATATCTACCCCGGTCGTTTTGTTTTTATGGAGGTTTCCGATACCGGTTCGGGTATGAACGGGGAAACCATAGAAAAGATTTTTGATCCGTTTTTTACCACTAAATTTACCGGCCGTGGCCTCGGCATGAGCGCCGTGCTGGGTATTATCCGTGGTCATCAGGGGGCACTGAAGTTATATAGCGAACTGGGTCAGGGCACTACCTTCCGGGTTCTATTACCGGCGCTGGATATTCCCCGGCCGGATGAAAAGGTCGCAGAAGAAAATCCCTTACATAATACCGGTATCCACAAAATACTGGTGGTGGACGATGAAGAAAGTATGCGAGAAATAACCCAGTTGATGCTAATCGACGCTGGTGTAGACGAGGTACTCACCGCAGAGGATGGCCGCGATGCCATACAAATTTACCAACGTGAAGGGGAAACCATCGACCTGATTATTCTCGACCTGACCATGCCACATATGGATGGTGAAGAAACCTTTCGTCAACTACGCTTAATAAACCCGGATATAAAAGTGATCCTCGCTTCCGGTTACAGCCAGCAAAGTGTGCAGGATCGTTTTGCCGGTAAGGGACTGTGTGGCTTTTTACAAAAACCTTTCACCCCGGAAATATTGCGTAAGGTAGTAACCGATTCCCTGTAATACAATAATACGGTTACGACACATACTAACAGGATGGATGAAAAGGACACTTATTGTTCAGGAGCGTAACAAATCCACCCGTATCGGCATTAAAAAATGCGCACCGTCTTCACCCAGATGCTGTTCGAACATCTGCTTTACCTGTTGGTATAATTTTTCATCCAGGGTATGCGGGCTGTGGGTAGCATTGATGGTTTTATCCTCAAACTCGGCAAAATTATTAAATGACATAGGGGAATAAAAAAAGGCTTCTTCAACCAGTTCAAACAAAGTGTTATCCACCGCCTTTTTCACTGCATTAAATGCCGCCTCACGAACTTTCTGTTCATCATGAAACAGACGCAGGATCTCATTGAAATCGCCGGCAAAAACTGGCTCGGAAATATACGCCAGCCCGCCCGGTTTAAGTACCCGTTTGATTTCAGCCATAGCGACATCCATTTGATCAAGCGGCACATGGTGCAAAGATTTAAACATAAGCACCACATCAACCGATTTATCTTCCAGCGGGATAGCCTGCGCCCCGGCAAGGGCAAACATTACATTGGGCAAATCGGTTATCTGCTGGTTTTTTTCATAGGCAATTTCATCAACCTCCAGCGCTGTCATCTTTCGATTCACACCGGAGGTAGCAATATTACGGGTAATTTCAGCACTACCACAACCTAGTTCCAGAATATGACTGCCATCAAGCGTTAACATACGATTGTATATTTCTGACTCAGGACAACTGAGATCAATCTGATCTGTAGTAATTTTCAATTCATAGCCTCATTATTTAATTTATACGATAAGAAAAATGAAACGATACCACTATTTTTATAAAAAATTCCAGAAAATCTTTCCGGTTATCAGTATTTCACTTCGTATTGTACCCATAGATGATGATCCTTCCCAGGTTCGATGACCACTTCATCCTCTGCCGCATTTGCCGTTTCAACACATAACATTTTGCGATAGCCATTTTCGCCCAGATCTCCCATTTTCTCTGCTGTCTGCTGCCATGGATTCCAGACAACCGTAGAATGACTGCCACATTTTACGATAACAATATTACGCTTTAGTGAACGATCTTCGATCACACAATCTGTGGTAGTGTCCAGATAAACCCTGTCCACTTCCTCTTCAATGGTTACCGGACCACGTTGGTGTTTACGTGTAAAAGCCTCCCGCTTATCCAGGTACTCGGTATCATCCAGGCCATGCAGATAAACCCGGGAAACCTCCCCCACCCTGAAATAAGTGTGGAACGCCTGGCTGATCGTTACTGCCTCACTACCATGATTATGTGTGACCAGTTCCAGTTCCAGCTTTTCGCCTACTGTAATCTGCAATAACACACTGGTCTGTGGTGGCCACATAGCACGGTTATCTTCATCCGCCTCCATGGTAAAACACACGCGGGTACTGCCATCATCCAGCGTTAAGGTGCTCTGAATATGCCATATTGTGGTACGTGCAAAGCCATGCGCAGGATAAATCGACTGTGTTTTGTGCGCCCCGAACCAGGGCCAGCAAATGGGGATACCACCGCGGATAGATTTCCCCGGGGTGAAATTCGCCGCCTCCGATACCCAGATAACGTCCTCCGCACAACCGGCATTAGCGCTTATTGGTTTCCAGCTTACGACCTGCGCCCCCTGCATACTGATGATGGCTGTTGCATGAACATTGCTGATATTGATTAAGGGAATACCGTGCTCACCACGGATAAACATAAGCTGCTGATCGATACCATGGTGAATATTGAGTTCGTCCGAATGCATTATTACCTCATTTTATAAACTACCTCGCCGCAAGTGGACGGGGTATTAAAGCAGAAACCGGGCTCGCTAAAAACGCAAAAAAAATGAATCCAGAAAAAATAAATTAACCTGTTCATTTTCATTTTTATCATTCGCGTCTTTTGCAGCCTAATTTTCTCGTATACCTTTCCCTTTTATAACAGATAGCACAAAATACACGCACAATCCATTTTAATCGCAACAGCCTTACTATTCAGGCGGAGAAATTATGCATTTTACGCGGGAACAGACAGCCGAAATTAACGTTTTAATTCAGTTTAATCTTGATTCCACCCTGAACGGAATCAAAGTACACTCGACAGCTGCTCCGGCAATGGTTAATGCGGTGAAACGTCTCTTCCACAAGGGTATGGTTTCATCTCTTGACGGTGGTTATTTAACCAGTCTGGGCTACCGGGCAGCGGAACATGCCCAGACCCTGCTTGTATTACTGGCCAGCACGGATGAAGGTGCCTGATATACGACGACCTGATAGACGTATTGTAAGCCATAATCCGCAGGCCTGAGGCAACCGGATATCTCGCTACTAACAGTCACATTAGCTATGGATATAAAAAAGGTAACCGTGTAAGCAGAGCAGACTAACCGCACCGGCCGCTACATCATCCAGCAAAATACCGATACCACCATGAATATTTTTATCCAGCCATGAAATCGGCCAGGGTTTAAGCGCGTCAAAAAAACGGAAAAGAATAAACCCGGCCAGCAGCCACTGCCAGCCAGTTGGCACCATAAACATGGTAATCAGAAAACCGGCAACTTCATCATAAACGATGGCAGGATGATCGTGAACGCCAAGCTTCTTTGCTGCATAGCCGCACAGCCATGAGCCGGTGAGTAATATCAGCAGGGTAACACCAAGATAAGCGGCAAACCCGGCCTGCTGTAGAATATAAACCAGCGGCAGCGTCAATAAAGTACCCATTGTTCCCGGAGCAACCGGTGACAGACCCGAGCCACCACCCAATGCCAGAAAAATCAGCGGATCTTTTAATGCTGCAGGATGAATTTTTGTGGTCGCCTTTTTTATCATACCAACGTTGTCATACCAGATTTGTTCAAAGGTGCCCTAAAAATGTGAATAACCGGTCGTTGATAACGACATAACATTACCCTGTTCATCGTGACAAAGGAAGGATTTATCGGCGCTAATTTCACCAATACAGTGAATGGCAAGCTGGTGTGACATTGCCAGAGCCATCACCGCATCCACCTTACCCTCAGCCAGGGTAAAACATAATTCATAATCATCACCCTGTGTCAGCACAAGGTTCCAGTCCACCTGCTGGTGGTTATAATTGTCAAAATAATAATGCAGTGATTCAGACAGGGGGATGGATTTTGTTCGAATACGGGCACCACAGTCACTGGCACTAAGAATATGGCCGAGATCGGCCAGCAGGCCATCAGAAATATCAATGGCACAGTCACAGTACGCCAGCAGTGCCATCGCAAAACGGGTTCTCGGTTGTGGCCGGTTCAATCTGTCAATACAGTAATTCAGTTGTGGATCAGTCCTTTTCTCCTGTAGGCAACGCAACCCCACGGCAGCATCGCCTAATGTGCCAGTAACAAAAATCCTGTCACCGGGTTTCGCCTGACTGCGCCGCATGGCTCGACCGGTGGTTAACAGCCCCATTGCCTGCAAGGTAATACTCAATGATCCACGGGTGGTATCGCCACCAATCAGAGCAACATTATATTCTTCCAGCGTCTGCTGAAACTGGGTAGAGAACGCCGTTAGCCATGCATGATCGATCTCCGGCAGAGTCAGCGCCAGAGTTATCCAGGCTGGCTGCGCGCCCATTGCGGCCAGATCACTAAGATTAACGGCAATCGCCTTACTGGCAATATCAGCAGCAGAAGTGGTCACTGGAAAGTGCGTACCGGCAATTAAGGTATCCGTAGTAACAGCAATACGGGCGCAGACGGAAGCACCTGCCTGCCCTGTGCCCGGATCTGTATTTGAGTCTGTGTTCAGCGTTGTGTCCAGACCGGCACATACAATAGCGCAGTCATCGCCCCCACCAAGCACTACATCACTACGATGATCGGGCAGATTAAAATACTGTTTGATAAGATCAAATTCTGCTGCACTCATTCTCGCTACTCTATACCCCCACAGCTTGCTGTGTAATCTGGAGATGCGAATTTATTCACGTAACGACACCAATGTTTACGTGCATCATGCGAATAAACCCGCCCTTGCCTGATTATTTTTCAAGCGGCCGAATATCTTTTGCCACTTTATCAAGTACCCCGTTGACAAAGGTATGACTGTTCTGCGCACAGAATTTTTTACTCAGATTAACCGCTTCGTTCAGGACAACACGATAAGGAACATCACGGCGGTTAGCCAGTTCATAAGTAGCAATGCGTAAAATGGCTCGTTCCACCGGATCCACCGATTCCATCAAACGGTTCATGTGTTTTTCCAGTGATGTATCCAGGTTACTTACCGAGGCACACACCCCGCTAAGTAGTTGCAGAAAATACTCAGTGTCCGCTGGACTGTCTTCACTGTTAAGTGCATGAGTTTCAACAAACTGCTGCCTGATTCCGGAAATATCATCGCCCGTCATTTGCCACTGATAAATAGCCTGCATGGCAAAACGGCGGGCTTTGCCACGCGCTCGCGCCAGACTGGCGGATTGTTTCTTTGAAACGGCAGGGATTGAATCCGACATAATATGACTAACTTCAGGTAAAAAAATAAAACAGGGTAGCTGCTGATCGTAGTGCTTACTCCGATCAGGCCGTTAATCCAGCTTAGTGGTTAATCAAGCAGGGTCAGTATATTACTCATTTCTATTGCAGCAGCAGCAGCCTCGGCACCTTTATTACCAGCTTTTGTCCCTGCCCGTTCAATGCTCTGTTCGATAGAGTCAGTGGTTAATATGCCATTGATTACCGGCAACCCATGATCCAGTGCGACGACAGACAGACCCTTGGCTGACTCATTGGCAACAATATCAAAATGTGGCGTGGACCCTCGAATCACTGCACCCAGTGCAATAATGGCACTGTACTGTCCTGATTGCGCTAGATGCTGTACCACTACCGGCAGTTCAAATGCACCGGGTACTTTTACGACGGTAATATCTGTCTCGGCCACACCATTACGGGTCAGAGTATCCATCGCGCCAGCAAGCAGACTTTCTACAATAAAACCGTTAAACCGTGCCACCACAACAGCAAACCGGCCGGATGAATATTGCAGACTGCCTTCGATTACTTTATATTCACTCATTCTATTTATCTCTTTAATTTATGCAGGTTAATGCCTGTTGCCAAACCGATCAAGCGCAGCTCGTTGGTTAATTAGCTATTTAGTTATTTAGTTATTTAGTTATTTAGTTATTTATATTGTCACTGGTTATATAGTCAACGACTTCAAGGCCAAAACCAGCAAGCCCATGAATCACTTTCGGCGCCGTCATCAGTTGCATTTTTCTTACCCCGACATCGAGCAATATCTGCGCGCCAACGCCGTCTGTTCTCAGATTTTTCGGTGCTTTATACTGGGGCATATTACTGTTTGTCTGTTTTGCCATCCATTGCAGAATAATAGCATTCTCATCGGGGGAACTTAATAATACAACCACCCCCTGTTCTGCGGCCGCTACCTGTTTCATTGCATCTTCCAATGGCCAGGATTTTGTATCCAGAGAACCCATGGAATCAGCCAGTGCATTTTTCATATGAACCCGAACCAGCACCGGTTCATCCGGGTTTATCTCACCCGTTTCATTTTCTGTATGGGTTAATGCATAATGTACAAGACTATCCAGCGTATTTTTATAGGCAATTAATTTAAACTCACCATAAGCTGAGGAAAAATCACAGGCAGAAACCCGTTCGACGGTTTTTTCATTTTTAATCCGGTAGCCGATTAAATCTTCAATCGTACCGATCTTCAGCCCATGTTCCTGAGCGAACAATTCCAGATCCGGTCGCCTCGCCATGGTGCCATCTTCATTAAGGATCTCGACAATCATCGCCCCTGGTTCCAGCCCCGCAAGGCGGGCAAGATCACAACCGGCTTCGGTGTGACCGGCTCTGTTTAACACCCCGCCCGGCTGCGCCATTAATGGAAACACATGCCCAGGGTGCACGATATCCGCAGCACTTGCATCCGGTTTAACGGCTGCTGCAATAGTCACCGCCCGATCTGCTGCAGAAATGCCGGTAGTAACACCGGATGCTGCTTCAATGGAAACAGTAAAATTGGTACTTTCGATTAAATCCGTCCCCGATACCATTAACGGCAGGTTAAGCTGTTTGCAACGTTTCTGGGTTAATGTCAGGCAGATCAGACCGCGGCCATAACGCGCCATAAAGTTAACATCATCGGCGTCAACCGCCGATGCTG
>VAOW01003834.1_pt1 | contig 33060 bp, 25 predicted proteins | sample 3393921 | NCBI WGS metagenome assembly VAOW01 (sample SAMN08290428, study PRJNA428436) | hydrothermal vent metagenome | isolation source: Deep-sea hydrothermal vent chimney | place: Indian Ocean: Southwest Indian Ridge | depth 2742 m m | reverse complement strand
TCCAGCGCCGCCGCCAGGCTCTCGCCCTGACGCATGCGATCCGCCGCCGCCTGCAATCGCCTGAGCATGTCATCGCGCCCCAGCGTTTCGGATGATAATTGCACCGCCTCCAGAATACCGACACCCTCGGGCAGGAGACGGCGCATGCTGCCACAGAACTGGACGATTTCCCACGCCTGCAATACGCCTCTGACCCCCGGCATCCGTTGCATCCACGACCATAACCATGCCTGCAAACCGCCCGAACGCCATGCCTGCGCGCCCCACAGAATCAGTACGATCAGGCCGCCTCCCCATAACCACAGGTATTCACGCATGACGTCCGCCACGCTGACCAGCGCACCGATAGCTGTCGGCGCGCCCTGCCCCATATCGCCAATCATGGATCCGAATTTCGGGATCACAACCAGAAACAGAAATATCAGCACGGCTGCGCTGATGACCAGCAGAAAGGCGGGATACGTCAGGGCTGTTTTGATCTCGGCGCTCAGGTTCATTTCCTCCTCCAGCCGCTCGGCGACGGACGCCAGCGCCGAGCGCAGCTCGCCATTGGCTTCGCCCACGCGCACCAGCGGCACGGCGTAACGGGGAAATGCATCCGGCGCCGAGGCCATGGCATCGGACAGCGAGAGCCCTGAACGCAACATCCGGCTCACCTGCCGCCACGCCCGCAACAAACCACGATGCTCCGTGGAATGCACGACTGCATCCACGGCCTGGTCCAACGGCATGCCGCTGCCACGCAGGGAAGCCAACTCGCGTAATGTCGCAAGTAATTCCTCCTCCGGCACACGCAGAGGAATGTGACCGGGGCCGGGCTTGACAAGCAACGGTTGCACCTGCCACCCTCGCAGCGTGGATAATGCGTCATCCCGGTTCTCGGCCAACAACCAGCCCTGCACGGTCAACCCGTTGCCGCGCCGGCCCGTGTAATGAAAGTACTTCATCCGGTCACCCGCAGCACTTCGGCTACGGTGGTTTCACCATGCGCCGCGAATAACAGGCCATCTTCGCGCAGAGAACGCATCCCTTTCTGCGTCAGGTATTGTTTCAACTGATCGGATTGCGAAGACAGTATATGGCGGAGTTCATCATCCACGGCAAACATCTCGAAGATGGATCGACGGCCGTGGTAGCCGGATCCCAGGCAATGATCGCATCCGCGTCCGGCCTGAAAACGGGCCTCACCGGCCAGACCGGGCCAGCGTTCACGCACATCTTTCCAACCCAGGGCTTCGGCGCTGGCAGCTTCCGCCTGACTGGGTTCGGCGCAATGCGGACACGTTCGCCGCACCAGACGCTGGGCCAGCACGCCGATCACCGAGGTGGCCAGCAGATAGGATTCAACGCCCATATCCATCAAGCGCACAAAACTGCCCGGCGCATCGTTGGTGTGCAGCGTGGATAACACCAGATGTCCGGTCAGGGCGGCCTGTACGGCGATTTCCGCCGTTTCACGATCCCGAATCTCGCCAATCAATATAATATCCGGATCCTGACGCAACACCGAGCGCAGCACCGAAGCGAAGGTAAGGCCGATTTCCGTATTCACGGGAATCTGGGTAATGCCCGGCGTCTGATATTCCACAGGGTCTTCCACGGTGATGATCTTGCGCTCGTCACTCATCACATGGCGCAGAAAGGCGTAAAGTGACGTAGACTTGCCGCTTCCGGTCGGCCCCGTCACCAGAATGATGCCGCTGGTCACCGTCAGCAGTTGCTCAACCGTGTGCGTATGATCCGCGTGCATCCCGAGATCGTCCAGACATTCCACGCCGCCTTCGCTGACCAGCAGGCGCAACACCACGCTCTCGCCAGCCACGCCAGGCGAGGTGGCCATGCGGATGTCCAGGTTTCGTCCACCGAGCCGCATGCGGATGCGACCGTCCTGTGGCAGGCGTTTTTCGGCAATATCCAGACCCGCCATCAGTTTCAGGCGTGAAATAATGGCCGGCTGCATACTTAAGCCGGGCCGGTCCACCTCGTGCAACACGCCATCCACCCGGAAACGGACGCGAAACACGCCGCGATACGTCTCGAAATGAATATCCGAGGCATGCGCATCCAGGGCTCGCTGCACAGTATTATTGACGAATTTTACGATGGGCGCGCCGGTGGCGAGATCCTGCAGGGCGTCGCCATCATGCGGCGTAGCGGAATAATCCGTTCCCTCCAGCAAGGACAGCAACTGGCGCAATTCATGACCGCCTGCGATCACGGGAACCACCCGCCTGTCTAATACTCGTGTAATGACCTCCGGCACAAAGGGATCCAGCACATCGGCCATAGCCACCCATATCTGATTGTCCCGCGTTCCCAGAGGAATCGCCTGCTGCGACAGCCACCACGCGGCATTCATGCCCATCAGATCTATCGCCTGCGCATCGGCGGGCAATTCGCCATGTTCCTCCCATGCCTTTAACCGGGGCAAATCAAGCTGCCCGGACAGCGCATCCAGCACATCCTCCTCGGCGCACATGCCCTGACTGATCAGCACCTCGCCCAAACGGCCGCCATACTGGCGCTGCATGGCCAGTGCGGCGTCCACATCGGTTGCCGCCACCACGTCATTCTGCACCAGTATTTCTCCGAGCCGCAGGGGTTCCACGGAGGCTACCGGTTTGGATGATGCCATATTTCAGAACCTCCTGGTCCGAGCCGTTTTTCAATCCGGATATTTTACGGGGGCATGGCTCGTCGGGAATGCATCCCAACGCAAGCATATTGCGTGCGCGGTATTTATTCAAACCCGTTCGATGATGAAGCCGCAAAAATCGAAAAGCGCGGTTTTTACTTTCCTCGCAAATCTCCGCTTTTTATTTCATGGATCACTTCCTCCAGCGACTCTCGCCATGGTTTGATTTTGACGCCGAAAACAGCCTCCATCCGGTCACAATTCAATGCGGAATTGGCAGGGCGTTTCGCAGAGGTTGGGTAATCCGCGGTAGTAATCGGTCTCACCTGTTTGATGCGCAAATGCAGCCCTTGCCTGACTGCTTCAGCAAAAACGGCTTTGGCAAAATCATGCCAGCTCGTAGCATCCGGCTGGGCCAGATGATACGTCCCCCAACAGCCATGGGAAGCTGGCAATATCTCCAGGATCGTGCGGGCAAGCTCACTTGCCGAAGTCGGCTTGCCAACCTGATCGGCCACAATCCTCAATGTTTCACGCTCGGCACCCAAATGCAGCATCGTTCTGACGAAATTCCTGCCATGCGCCGAAAATACCCAGCTTGTTCGCAGAATGATATGCCGCGGACAATGCTCACGCACCACCTCTTCGCCCGCCCATTTGCTGGCGCCATAAACCCCCAATGGAGCTACCGGATCAGTTTCGGCATAGGGAGCTTTCTTGCAGCCGTCAAACACATAATCGGTCGACACGTGAATCAACGGTATCCCAATCGAATGACACGCGACCGCGAGATTCTCCGGGCCATCATGATTGACTGCAAAAGCAACCGAGGATTCATTCTCAGCCTTATCCACCGCCGTATAGGCAGCCGCGTTGATCACCGCATCCGGGCGAATATCACGGGCAAACGATGAGACAGCGGCGGTATCGGTGATGTCCAATTGATCATAACCCACCGCAATGACATCGTGTGATATTGCTTGCCGAACCAGCTCTGCGCCAAGTTGCCCTTTCGATCCTGTAATCAATAATTTCATCTGCTTCCGTTCACCTGCGTTATTTCCCCTCAATATGGAGCCAATTGCAAAACTCATGAACGGCGATTGCCTTCCCTACTCCGGTCCATTTCCGAGCTTGAATTTCGCTCCATGGAACTACCATGCAGTTCATTCAACCCCGAAAATGGCCTCGAAGCGGGATTGCCACTCATCCACCCGGACTTTTGCCATTGGCTCTATGCATTGGTCTTTCATCCGTGCGTATCCGTGTTCATCCGTGGTTTCGGCAGTAGTTCTCCGGGTATATCGGCCAATACCGGCAGCGCCGCATCCTTGTCAGAAAGCAATGGTTCATCCAAAGGCCAGTCAATCCCAATGTCAGGATCATTCCATAGCACGCCGCTCTCGTCCTCCGGGTGGTAGAATTCCGTACACTTGTACTGGAAATCCGCTACATCGGATAATACATGGAAACCATGCGCATAACCGGGCGGAATCCACAACTGGCGGTGGTTATCTTCATTGAGTTCAACCCCTACCCACATGCCGCAGGTGGCTGAATCAGGGTTGACATCGGCGGCCACATCGAACACGGATCCTGTCCCCGCCGATACCAGTTTTCCCTGCGGGTTCGCAAGCTGAAAATGCAGGCCGCGCAGCACGCCCTTGCGCGAACGGGAATGATTGTCCTGCACAAAATCCATGCCCTTGCCGGGAATCCCTGCCTCATCATACCTCTGTTTATGAAAAGTCTCCAAAAAGAAACCGCGCGCATCGCCAAACACCCCGGGTTCAATGATCAATACTCCCGGCAGCTTTGTTTCAATCACTCTCATGCCTTCCCCTCATTCTGCATCAATCCCGACCACGCCGTAATGCTCCATATTATGCACATGATAAGCAAACCTTCAGCGCTCACCAGAATTGACACACTTTTACTTCCAAGCTATTGAAGCAGCGCATTTATCAGCAGGCCTGCGCCTATGAAGACGGCAACGATGCCAATGTCGGATCTTGGGTTCAAGCTGGCCGTAGGTCGCAAGACGCTTGATGAGGACAATGATCCGGCCAGCCAACCGACCGACCTTTTCCCAGATGGAGAATGCGGCCTAAAGTTCTCCATTTTTCTTCCGATAAATATTCTTGCCGTGGAAGAGTTTCGGTCTTCCGGGTCAACGTGGCAAGGCAGGGACGCCGTTCACGTATCAATAATACATACTAAGGAGAGATGAAAATGGCACTGGTAATTCAAACCAATAATGCGGCGATTACGGCGCAGAAGAATATCAATATCAATAATATGGCAATGAATAAGGCATTGGGCCGCTTGTCATCCGGTTTCCGGATTAATTCGGCGGCGGATGATGCGGCGGGTTTTGCGATTTCGTCCAAGCTGGATGCGCAGGATGCGCGTCTCAAGGCTGCGGCCCTGAATGTATCGCAGGCCCAGGCCATGGTGAAAACGGCGGATGGCGGGGTCAATGAAATCCAGAATATGATTGTCCGGATTCAGACGCTGGCCACGCAGGCGGCCAGCGCCAACAACGCGGGCGAACTGAGCAAGCTGGATGCGGAGCGCATCAAACTGGAGTCCCAGATTGACAAGATCGCCAATTCCACCAATTACAACGGCGTCAATCTGCTGAATGGCATTGATGCCAATTCCGCGGCTGTCGCCTTTTCGCTTACGCAAACGACGGCCGGCAATGGATCGGTGACTTCATTAACCACTACCGCGGCTACCGACGGCAATGTCAGCACTGCGTACAGTTATGATGTAACGCAGACCACTGCTGCGGGGGATACCCTGACCATTACAGGCGCGGATGGTTCGACGGGTACGGCGACCCTAACTGCCGGCGGTGCTTTTAGTGTGGCCATGTCCAATTCTGCTGTGTTGACCGGCACCGCAGCCGCCACACTGGCGGACAGCACGACAACGGGCGTCACCACGGTCGTTGCCGATACCGTGAAAGGACAGGGGGCTTATACGGCTGCCCTGGCTTTCCAGGTAGGTGCGGACAACAACACCAATAACCAGGTGACGCTGAATTTAACCAATAAATATACGACCGCGGCACTGGGTCTGGGCGGGAGTGGCAATAATTTGACCACCCAGGCGAATGCACAGGCCTATATTGACATTGCCAAGGCCGCGCTCAATACGCTGGTGACGCAGCGTGCCGATCTGGGCGCGACGTCGAACCAGTTGGGCTTCGTGCAGGCCAATCTGGCTACGAGTATCGAGCAGACCACTGCTTCGGTATCCAATATCCGCGATGCGAACATCGCCGCCGAGATGGCGGACTTCACCAAGAGTCAGATTCTGGTGCAGGCGGGTACGGCCATGCTGGCTCAGGCCAATCAGGTGCAGAAGAATATCCTCAGGTTGTTCCGATAAGCGACAGGTTCATCCCCTCCTCCGTGAGGGGGAGGGGTAAAGCCTGAATAAGGAGGTAAACAATCATGCAAACCATTACGCAAATAAACGCTGCATTGCCCGACTCCGGTTCGGTATCCGTCCGTTCTCCGGATCCGGCGACGTCATCCGTTTCAGTCCACGCCGGATCCCCTGGCGAATCCACGGCGGCGCAGCCTCGGCATGCGGTGGCGCAGCCCGACGTACAGGATGTGCGACGGGCGGTCAATCGCGCCAACACACAGATTGCGGGACAGAATGAAGGCATTAAATTCGGTTTCAGCGAGGCCACCGGCCAGCTCTTCGTGCAGGTGGTGGATAAGGATTCCGGCGAAGTCATCCGGCAGATTCCTTCCAGGGAATTCCTGGCTGCCGAAGCTTCGGCCCGGAACATTGCGCAAAGCGCCACGGGTTTGATCCTGAACCGGCACGGATAGCGGGAGTCGGAGACCGGAGATCATCGTCTGAACCCTTCCCCTGCTTCTGGCCCGAATTTTGCGAGAGGTTTCTTGTTTGATGAAAAAAACAACTTGCGCTGCAAGCCCTTGATTTGCGCGCCCATCCATCTGTCCGTGTGTTTTGCAGCGGTGAATAAGCGAAGGAGAAAAATATGCCTGTAATCTCGACCATTCCCAATCAGATAACAGGCTTCGATACGCAGGGCGCGGTGAAGCAACTGCTGGCCGTACAGCAATTGCAGATTACTCAACTGAAGCAGAAACAGACGGATCAGACGGATCGTCAGACGGCGCTGTCCACGCTGAATTCGGATCTTTCGTCTTTTCGCCAAACGGCGATTAGTATGGCGGATCCTTCCCGGTTTTTTTCGTACACGGCCAGTCTTGCCAGCAGCAATGCGTCCGTATCCGCCAACAGTTTGCTCAGTGTTTCCGGAACCAATGCGGTGGCTGCCGGAAGCCATGCAATTATCGTCGATCAGGTGGCGAAATCGCAGCGTTTGTCCTCCGCTTCCGCCGTAATGAACCAGGCCGGATCCGCCATTACGGATCAGACCGCCGTATTGGGCTTCACGGCCTCTTCATTCCAGATCAACGGCGTTACCGTCAATGTGGCGGCCACGGATTCTCTTCAGGATATTCAGTTCGCCATCAATCAGGTCAATACAGGCGCAACCGCCACAGGGGTAACCGCCTCGATTGTGAAGGTGGCGAACAATGATTTCAGACTGGTGCTGAACGCGGACAATACGGGTAGTACAGGTTTCACGCTATCCGGCGCCGCACTCAATACCGGCGGTGCTCTGGCTAATCTGAAACTGGGATCGGTGGCATCGAACACGGCGCTTGCAAGCGGTGCCACGGCGCTGAATCTGACCGGATCGTTCACCATCAACGGCACGACCGTCAATGTCGCCGCAACGGATAGCCTCTCGGGCATCGCGGCGACCATCAATGGTTTGAATATCGGCGTGAAGGCTTCCGTCCGGAGTTTCGGCGCATCGGATTTTCGGCTTTCGTTGCAGGGAGATAAGCTTGCGGCGACACCGGCGAAGACCATTACGCTGGCGGCAGGATCCGGCGGCGTGCTGGCGGGGCTGGGTCTGTCCGGCGGTAGCCAGACATCCCTGGATTTGGCGGCTGACGCCAAGCTGAACGTGGATGGCCTGACCATTACGCGCGCCAGCAACAAGATCAGCGACGCATTGTCCGGCGTCACCTTCGATTTAAAGCAGGCGGACGCGAACACCACGCTGGCCATGAATATCGGCGTGGACAAAGCGGATTTGCGGGCCAACGTACAGTCGTTCGTGGCTGGATATAACAAGGTGCAGGATTTCATCAATCAGCAGTTTGTCGTAGATAAAAAGACCGGCAAGAACGGAGTGCTGGCATCCGATTCCCTGCTGACCACCATCCAGGGGCAACTTTCTTCCAGCCTGCTTGCATCCGTGCCCGGACTGGCGTCGGATCGGAACAGTCTGGTGGCCATCGGTATCGAACCGGACAAGAACGGTCATCTGCAAATCAATGACAATCTGTTTACCACATTCCTGAACTCGGACGTGAATGCGATACGTGATGTGTTTACGGCGCAGGGATCAAGCGTCAACAGTAACCTGCAATTTCTGATCAATGGACTGAATACGTCATCGGGAACCTATACCGTTAACGTAACCGCGGCGGCATCGAAGGCGGTTGCGACGGCGGCAACGCTTCCTGCTCTGGCGGATACGGTGACGGTCACGGAGAATGGCAGTCTGAGGAAGGCGGTGGTGTCGCTTACCGGCGCCCGGACGCAGACTCAGGTGGTGGATGCCTTCAATACCGAATTTTCAACGGTGCGAACGGAGCAGCAGCAGATGAGCGCCGCGTTGAATGATACGTCTACCGGTAAAGCGGCTACGGGAGCAAGCACATTCGCCAGTCTGGGGGCGAATGTTGCGGCAGGCGATACAATTACCATTGCCGGCACGAATCGCGTCGGTGCGGCCGTAAGCGGAAGTTTCACCGTGCTTGATCCGGCTACGGATACGCTTTCCAGCCTGCTCTCGGCGATTCAGTCCACATTCAATCAGCAGGTGATCGCCAGCGTGGATACGGGCGGCCATATCGTCGTCACCGATACTACGGGGGGCGACAGTCAGTTGGCTGTCAATCTGACCGCCAACAACGAAGGATCCGGAACGCTGAATTTTGGCGCCGACCAGACACTGACCCAGGGACGTTATGCGCTGGGGCTTGTTGCATCCGCTTCCGGAAGCGGGGTCCGGATTCAAAGCAGGAATTTCGGGTCGGCATCAGGATTTTCCATTGCGGAAAGCCTGAACCCGGCGGTGTTCGGGGCGGTGACACCGGGCGCGGATGTGGCCGGAACCATCGCCGGACAGACTGCAACGGGATTGGGACAGGTGTTGACGGGCGCCTCGGGCAATGTGGATGGTCTGGCATTAATGTTTTCAGGCAGCGCTCCGACCACATCGGGTCTGATGCTGAAGATCGGCGCTGCATCCAGGCTGGAGAGTTCGCTTGATCTGTTCACCAATCCTGTCACCGGACTGATTCAGAATATAATCGCCGCATCTCAGGGTATCAATACGTCTCTGGATCAACAGATTGCAAATCTACAGCAGCGGATGGATCAAAGACGTATCCAGCTTACGAAGAGATTTGCCCGTCTGGCGCAGTCTCTGTCTCAATTGAAATCCACGAGTACGTTTGTAACCGATCAGGTCAATGCGGGGAACGCGCCCGCGAACTGATGCCATAACGGCTTCGTAGCCTGGACTGTTCTATTAGAGAAAGCCTTTAGTCGGGCGCGGTTTCGCCGATAGATAATAAGCTGGATACGGGACGCAGGGATTGTACTGAAATAACATGAGATAAGGAGGCGAAGATGACGGGATACAAGGCATATCAGGGATATCAGGTCATTGGATCCAGCCAATTGGGCCTGATCGTTCTCAGCTATGAGGCGTTATATAAGTCGCTGGCCAGGGTGCGTCATGCGATTGATGCCGGCGATCTGGCGGCCGAAGCGGATCATACGGGACGCGCCATGGAGGCCATTATTGAGCTGGCGACCAGCCTGGATATGAGAAAGGGTGGCAAGATAGCTGCGTCGCTGGCCGCGCTCTATGCCTATATGTTCAAGCAATTGAGCGAGAATATGTGTACCTGTTCAACAGGGGCCGTGGATGAAGTCATGCAACTGGCGCAGGTTCTGCGCGAGGGTTGGCAGCAGTTGGAGCGGCAGCAAAAGATAATGAGGCCGAAACCGGTTTCCGCGGCGGCATGATGCCGGATCCGGTGTCCGGAGAGGTAACGGGGATGATGGAGTCAGGTCTTGAATCGTGTGCGGATAAGGGGATGAATCCGGCAGCGTACGATCCGGGGCATGGTTCCGTTTTTCAGCAATACGTCAATGCCAGTGCGCGGGCTCTGGATACCGTGCGTATGGCTGTGCATGGCGGGGATCCGGACAGGCTGGAAAAAGCAATGGTTGTTTTTCTCGGGGCATTTGAACCGGTTCAACAGTATATTACAATGTCCGGAACCGGGAATATCATGGAAGAGGAAATGGATCGATTGAGGCAACTGGAGATCGGGCAGCGTAAGGCGATGCGCTTCCTGACGGAAAAAATGGATGATGTTCAGGAGAATATTCATGTGATTGAGGATATTCGGTCACGGCTGCGCAAGACCGTGAAAGTAGCAGAAATCGGCCTGATAAAAGGAGTCCCCAATGCAGATTAACATCAGCCTGGATTAACGGGAAATTCACCTCGGTTGCTTAGCCTTCGGCGAGCGGATACAGTATCCCCATCCTGTCCTGACAGTGTGGGGGCGGGTATTTGTAATTCAAACAATCACAAGGAGTATTTAATATGAATAGAAAACGCATGGCATCCATTGCCGGTTCCGTGGCCCTTTGCGCCACCGTTTTTGCTTTTGGCATCAATGCACAGGCAAAGGGAAACTCCGGGATCACCAGTTCGACAAATGTCAAGGCTATTTCCACACTGACCAATAAGGAAGATCGGGCCATCGCCCTGGCGGCCGCCCGGGTCCTTTATCATACCGAACAGGCGAAGCTTGCGATTGCCGACAAGAAGAAAGGCGAAGCTCTCAAGCAGATCAATCAGGGAATCAAGCTGATCCGGATTATCAGGATCGCCGTACCCAAATACAAAATTACGACAAACATCAAAGCATCCGGTCTAAGCTACAAGAGTTCAAATGATGTTTCGCAGCGTTACGTGACGGTATTCAATAGCTCATATGTTGAGGACGTCGTTACGCCTGTTGTTCAGGCCAAAAAAAGCAAAGTGTTTCATCACCATCACAAGTCGTCAGCGAAGCCGGAAGAGGATTTTTCCATGGCGCGCAGAATGACGGCGACGCTGGATACCTTGCTGGCTGGCCGTATGCTCAATGTTGCAAAGGCTGATGTAAAAGCCAATAAAATGGCGGCTGCGGGCAAGGCATTGACAACCATTCAAACCAATGGGGTGATTCTTGAATCCGTCACAGTGCCTCTGCCTTTGGCTGATGCCGCGGATAATTTATATCTGGCTCAATCCGAAATGTCCAGGAAGCACTATAGAAATGCATACGTAACACTGAAAGAGGCCTCAAAAAATTTGAAGATCTACGAAAAAATCAGTGGCAATATTCACAGTAAAGAGGCGGGCAATCTTATCAAGAAAATTGATAGTCTGACGTCGAAAATTGATACCCATAAAAACAAGATGGAAGTCAAGACCATTATGGAGAGTTCCAGGGGCGAGATGTCTTCCTGGTGGCGTGAAGTAAAGAGCTGGTTCAAAAAGAAATAGTGAAACCGTGAATGCATGCGGGAAGGGCTGGCGGTAGTTTTCGGCGCTGTCGGCCCTTCCTTCCTTTTGATAGCAGGGAACCGGCGTGATCACGTAACAAACCTGAACTATTCATCAATACGACCGCGCCCCTGCCTTGTTCCTTTATCCCTGCCCGCGCGATACACGCACGGCCAGACGCCATGATCACGGCGATTCATGAATGCGGGAGAGGAGTCAGACTGTGATCAATGCCATCGACAATCACCACGCTGAAAGGCTGCAAGCAAACGCGCCGTGCGTACAAGGGCTCACACTGACAATTTCCGGGAATCCCGCCGTTCTTCGACCCGCCGCGTGAGAACTTCGCGCAGACTTTCCGCCAAGCCTGCAACCCGTATCGGCGTAGTGACGCTGACGCTGATGACGGCGGCGCTGTTCCTGACCTTGCGCAACATGCCGATGATGGCCGACACCGGTATGAGGATGGTGTTTTTTAACATCATTACGGTGTTTACCTTTCTTGTTCCCATTGCACTGGTGTCGGCGGAACTCGCTACCGCATGGCCGAAGAACGGCGTTTTCCACTGGGTCGAAAAAGCCTTTGGTACGCGCTGGGGACTGACCGCCGTATGGCTGCAGTGGGCGCAAAGCCTGTTCGGCATCACCTCGATTCTTTCTTATGTGGCGGCGAGTCTGGCTTATGCGATCAATCCGGCGCTGGCCGGTTATCGTGTTTTTATCGTCACGGTGATTCTTGCGGTATACTGGATGGCGACACTGTTGAACCTGCGCGGCATGCGCGCTTCCGGCCGGATCTCCAGTGTGTGCCTTGGCGCCGGCGTACTGCTGCCTGCCGGATTGTTGATTGGCATGGCGCTGATCTATGTTGTGCGGGGGCATCCGTTGCACCTGAATCTGGCCATGACAGCGGACAACTGGTTGCCATTAAATGATGCCCGGCAGGGCATGGTGCTGTTTCTAAGTTTTATTTTTGGCGTGGTCGGCATCGAGGTCTCGGCCTCGCATGCCCGGGAGGTTCGCAATGTGCGCCGCAACTATCCTGTTGCCGTATTTTCCGCCGCCATACTCGGGTTCGTACTGACGCTGTTGGGTGGGCTGGCGGTGGCGACCGTGGTGCCCGGAGATCAACTGAACCTGGTTTCCGGCAGCGTGCAGGCACTGCGGGTTCTGCTCAACACCTGGGGTTTTGGCTGGTTACTGCCGCCCGTTGCGCTGCTGGTCGCACTGGGTGCGGCAGGGCAGGTGAGCACCTGGGTAGTGGGCCCGGTTAAGGGCTTGTGGGCAGCAGGGTGCGCCGGTAACCTGCCACCCGTGTTGCAGGCGACCAATGTCCATGGCGTACCACGCAACCTGTTGATGGCGCAGGCAGGCCTGATGAGCAGCGTGGCGCTGGTGTTTCTTGTCGCACCCTCCGTGAATACCACTTTTCTGTTGCTCACGTCGGCGGCCGTCATCCTCTATGCCGTCATGTATCTGCTTTTGTTTGCCGCCGCGATCCGTTTGCGCTATACGCATGCTGACACGGAACGGCCTTATCGAGTCCCCGGTGGACGCACCTGGGGCCTGTGGGTGGTCGCGGGCGCCGGTTTTACCACCACCGTAATCTGTTTCCTTATCGGATTCCTGCCGCCCGGCGTCGGTATTGGCGCTACCCCTTATGCGCTGGCCATGCTGGCCGCACTCGCGGTAATGCTGGCTGTGCCGCAGTTACTATATCACTGGCGCCGTCCCGGCTGGGTCGCCGCCGACACGGAGTAATCACCATGGTCAAAAAACTACTTCCCGATCTTGAACTCAGTCCCGCTTACGGTTCGCGCGCCATGACCGAGCCTGTACCCAAGTACGCGTTGCCCGAGGGGGAAATGCCTCCTGAGACGGCGTACCGTCTCATCCACGATGAGTTGATGCTTGACGGCAATGCGCGGCTCAACCTCGCTACTTTCGTGACCACCTGGATGGAACCCGAAGCCGAACGCCTTATGAGCGAGACGTTTGACAAGAATATGATCGACAAGGATGAATATCCGCAGACGGCGGAGATCGAGACGCGCTGCGTGAATATGGTGGCGCGTCTGTTCCATGCACCCGAGAATACGGAGGCGGTGGGCGTATCCGCAATCGGCTCCAGTGAGGCCGTGATGCTCGCCGGCATGGCGCTGAAGTGGAACTGGCGCAAGCGCAGGGAGGCCGCGGGTCAGCCGACTGGCCGGCCCAATCTGATTCTCGGCGCCAATGTGCAGGTGGTATGGGAAAAATTTTGCCGTTATTGGGAGGTCGAGCCGCGCTACATCCCGATGCGCGAGGGACGCTACGTCATTACGCCCGAAGAGGTCATCGCGCGTATCGACGAAAATACTATTGGCGTGGTCGCTATCCTTGGCACCACCTTTACCGGTGAATTCGAACCGATCGGGGCCATCCATGACGCCGTGGTTCGCCACAATGCCACGCACGGTCTGGCCGTGCCCCTGCACGTCGATGCAGCCAGTGGCGGCTTTGTCGCGCCCTTCATTCACCCGGATCTGCGCTGGGACTTCCGTCTGCCCAATGTCGTTTCCATCAACGTCTCCGGCCATAAATACGGTCTGGTCTACCCCGGTATCGGATGGGCGGTGTGGCGCGACCGCCGGTACTTGCCCGAAGAATTGATATTTCACGTTAACTACCTGGGTGGCGATATGCCCACCTTTACCCTTAATTTCTCCCGTCCCGGAAATCAAATCGTCGGACAGTATTACAACTTTCTGCGTCTTGGGCGTGACGGTTACACCCGGATCATATCCACCTTGCGCGATACGGCCACAAATCTCTCCGGACGTATTGCAGACCTCGGTCCATTCAAACTGCTGAGCGATGGCGGCACGATCCCCGTATTTGCCTTCCGTCTCAAAGATGCCTCGCGCTACTCGGTCTACGACGTCTCCGAGCGCCTGCGCACCCGTGGCTGGCAGGTTCCCGCTTACAGCATGCCACCCGATGCCAGTGCGGTTGCCGTATTGCGCATCGTGGTACGCGAAGGATTTTCACGTGATATGGCCGATATGCTGATCGCTGATATCGTCAATGTCGTGAACGATCTCGAAGCAGCGCCGCCCTTGCAGCCCAAAGCGCCGACCGAAGGATTCCATCATGGGTAAGGGCAGGCCTGGCCTGCCTGCATTATTCCGCGGATTTCGCTCGTGTATCGTCCTGTTCGCGATCCTCGTATTTCCATCACTGCCGGTGTTCGCGCTGGAGCCTTCCGGAGGCATATCCGCCACGCTTGTCTCCATGGAAAACAATGCTGAAGCCCTTGTGGGCGCAGCCCTTGCCAGGAAGGCGCCCGTTTCATGGGATATGTACCAACGAATCCGGACCAGCTTGAGGCGCTTGCACAATCATGCGGGCACGCGCCCATTTAATGAGCGCCGTTCACGCGAACTGATGATGGCATATTCATGGTTGCGCGTCATCGCCCTTGATCTGAAACAACATGCATGGATTGGCGTGGCTATCGCGGCCAATCAGTTAAGCGGCTCTATGATACGTTTTACAAATTATCCAACACTTAGAGCGCGCGATACCGCATGGTTGGGCTATCTGGGACGAGACCTGTTGTTATTGAGTAAGGAAAATCCCGAGGCCAATGCTGAATTATTGAACGTTCGCCGTTCCGAACTGGTCAACACATGGAAACGGGTTAGCAAGGATTTGATCAAGGACTTTCGTAACAAGACGCTCGTCATGCGAGGAGGTCGTTTGATCAGTGAAATTGAGAAAGACCGCGAACCGGCTCAAACCATCAGGTTGTCCAGGCGACTGCTGGATTTCGTGGATCGGATTGAGAAAGTAAAATGAACCGGAATACAGGGGAGTCGTAAGTCGCATGCACATCCTGCTCATTGAAGATGACAGCGAAGCCGCCGCCTATCTTGTTACGGGGCTCACGGAAAGCGGCCATGTCGTTGATCATTCCGCTGATGGCGAGGATGGGCTTCATATGGCCCTGACCGGGGATTATGAGGTGCTGATTGTTGATCGCATGCTACCCAAGCGCGATGGGCTTTCCATTATACGCATGCTGCGCGCTGATGGCAGGAGTACGCCCGTGCTGATGTTAAGTGCCATGGGCGGCGTGGATGATCGGGTGCTTGGACTTCGTTCGGGAAGCGATGATTATCTTGTCAAGCCCTATGCTTTTTCGGAATTGCTGGCCCGTCTGGACGCGCTGGTGCGCAGGGACCGGACGCCGGAAGCTCAAAGTCATCTGAAGGTGGCTGATCTGGAGTTAAATTTACTAACGCACGGAGTCGTCCGATCGGGCAAAATAATCCGCCTGCAACCCCGAGAGCTTCGGCTGCTTGAATATCTGATGCGCCATGTCGACCAGGTCGTGACCCGAACCATGCTGCTGGAGCATGTATGGGATTTTCATTTCGATCCCCAAACGAATGTGATCGACACCCAGATATCGCGTCTGCGCGGCAAGATAGACAAGGATTTCGACATACCGTTGCTGCACACGGTAAGAGGGATGGGATATCGTCTGGGTGAATCTGGTTAAACTGCTTCACACCGGTGCGGTTCGCTTATCGCTTCGCTATGCGTTGCTCTACGCCTTGCTCATCAGTGTCGCGCTGGGCTTGCTGTATTGGACAACCAGCAACTATGTCAACGACCAGATTGCCTCGAGTCTTGATTATGAAATAAAAAATTTCAAAAAGCTGGAACACGCGCGTGGACACGAGGCTTTGCGGAAGGCAATCGAAACTCGCAGTCATGATGCAGGGGAAAACCGGGCATATTTCCTGCTGCTCTCTCCAGCGGGAGAGCGTCTTGCCGGCAACTTGCGCATCTGGCCATCCGGATTCAAAGCGGACGGCAAGGTGCGTAATGTCTGGATTGAAGACGACCCGATCGCCGGGCGCGAAGCGTCTCCATGGACCCATGATCAGGATGCATACTGGTCCATGATCGGCCTGCGCATGGCCGATGGCAGGCGCTTGCTGATCGCCCATAGCGTCCGTGGCGCCGAGGATATGCAGGAGTACAGTTTTTTAATGATGGCGATTATCCTCGTCGGCTCCATCATCCTGGCTCTGGCTATGGGGCTGTTTCTCGGTCGTTCGGTGCTCCGGCGCATCAATACAATCAGTTCCATCGCCGCTGCCATCATGGATGGCGATTTGAACCGCCGGATACCTGTCACGGACCGGAAAGACGAGTTCGATGAACTGGCCAGCCGTCTCAATGCCATGCTGGACAGAATCAATCAGTTGATGGCCGGCCTGCGTCAGGTGAGCGATAATGTGGCCCATGATCTGCGGCGGCCGCTCTCCAGACTGCGGAACCGCCTGGAAGTGACGTTGCTGGATCCCCGGGGTCCGGAAGAATACCGCGATACTATCCGGGAAACACTGAACGATGCCAACGAACTGCTATTGACATTCAATGCCCTGCTGGAAATCACACAGGCCGAGGCTGGCGGCTATTGCGGTGAGCAGGAAACCTTCAGTTTGTCCGGTCTTGCTGAAAGCATGGGCGAGCTTTACCGGGACCAGGCGGACACTCAAGATTTGAATCTGTTGCTGAATATCGAACCCTGCATTATGCTTGCGGGAAACCGCCATTTGATCAGTGAAGCGTTGAGCAACCTGCTGGAAAATGCAATGAAATATACGCCGCCGGGCGGAAATATTGGCCTGATATTGCGCTACCGTCAGGGCGGCATCTGCCTGGCGGTTTGCGATGACGGTCCCGGTATCCCCGTCAACCAGAGGGATAAGGTATTGGAACGATTTGTCCGTCTGGACATCGCCCGCAGCACGCCTGGTAACGGTTTGGGCCTGAGTCTGGTCAGGGCTGTGGCTGATTTTCATGGCGCGCACCTGTTGTTGATGGATAATCATCCCGGGCTTCGAGTGGAGATGCTGTTCCCGTCATCAGGTAAGGGGTCATGCGGGAAGTAGCCGCGTTTCTTGATGACCGGACGGTAAACTTCCAGTAATGTCCCGGCAGTGTTGATGATTGATGACTTCTTACGAAGTCATCACTAATTGTCCGGGCTAATAATCCGGACTAATAATCCGGACTAATAATCCGGGCTAATTGTCCGGGCTAATTGTCCGGGCTAATTGTCCGGGCTAATTGTCCGGGCTAATTGTCACAACATGCAACAACCCGTCTGTCTTGCAGGCGGCGCCTCGCGGATCGGATGATGCATGATATATCACCGAAACAAACAAGGAATACACATGGGCATTCCCTTACGTCAGAAAATTCAGATTGGAAGTTATATCATCCGCCAGATCTTGCGAAGGCGGCGACGCTACCCTCTGGTGCTGATGCTGGAACCGTTGTTCCGCTGCAATCTGGCCTGTTCCGGTTGCGGCAAGATCGATTATTCCGATAAAATTCTGAACAAGCGGCTGAGCGTGGATGAATGCCTGTCAGCCGTGGATGAATGCGGTGCGCCGGTCGTTTCTATCGCGGGCGGAGAGCCTTTGATTCACAAGGAAATGCCTCAGATTGTGCAGGGCATCCTTCAGCGCCGGAAATATGTCTACCTGTGCACCAATGCCCTGCTGCTGGAAAAGAAGATGGATGATTACGACCCGTCGCCATACCTGACCTTTTCCATCCATCTGGATGGCCTGCGCGCCCGACATGATGCATCGGTATGCCGGCAAGGGGTGTTCGATCAGGTCGTCAAGGTGATCAGAACAGTGGTGGCAAAGGGATTCCGGGTTACGGTGAATTGCACCTTCTTTCAGGGCGAAGCGGCGGAGGAAGCGGCGGAATTCTTTGATTTCGTGATGGGTCTGGGCGTCGAAGGCATCAATGTCTCGCCGGGTTTTTCCTACGAGCATGCACCGCAGCAAGACATTTTTCTACAACGCCAGACCACCAGGCAACTGTTTCGTGATATTTTCAAACTTGGACGCGAACGTTCGGGAGAGAGCCACTGGGTATTCAATCAATCCAGCCTGTTTCTGGATTTTCTGGCGGGCAATCAAACCTATCAATGTACGGCATGGGGCAATCCCACACGCAATATTTTCGGTTGGCAGCGGCCCTGTTATCTGCTGGTGGACGAAGGTTATGCGCCGAGTTTCAAAACCTTGCTGGAGGATACGAACTGGGAGGCCTACGGCGCCGGGCGCAATCCCAAATGCGCCAACTGTATGGCGCATTGCGGCTACGAGCCGACTGCGGTGAATGATGCTGTAACGCATCCGTTCAAGGCTTTATCCGTGGCTTTGCGCGGGCCCCGCACCGAGGGCCCGATGGCGCCGGAGTTGCCGGTGCAGTACGAGCAGCCCCCATGTTTTTCCCATTCGGGCGGAAGCCGGAAAGCCGGAGGATGGAGAGGGACGAATGAGAATTAAAAAGTGATCCGCCGATCTCCTGTCCTTACATTCGGACTGCGTCATTTACGAATCGCCATGCTAATCGCATTGTTTCTTTCTGGCATGCAAAGTGTCGGCGTGCCGGGTGCGATGGCTGCGCGGGAGGTTACGGATGTGCCGGGCGCGGTAGTTCTCCGTTTTCATGCAGCGCTGCTGTCCGTGATGCAAAATGCGGACCGGCTCGGATACAAAGGACGTTATGCGAAGCTGCAGCCGGAAATTCGAAAAAGCTACGATCTTCCTTTGCTTGCGCGGTTGGTCATCGGAGATTTCTGGCGTAAGTTAAATCGCGATCAACGGGTGCAATTCGTTCATGTTTTTTCTCACCTGGTGATTGCCACTTATGCCAGCCGTTTTGATGGATATTCGGGTGAAAAGTTCAGCAATGTTTCAGAACGTCGCCTTGACCGCGGTGATGTTTTGATCGATACGCGATTGTCTCAGCGTCATGGTAAGGTCGTGCATCTGAATTATATTTTACGCCAGTCCGGTGGTCAATGGCGTATCATCAACGTCATCTCAAATGGTGCGAGCGATTTGGCGCTGAAACGGGCGGACTACGGATCAGTTCTTCGCAATCAGGGGTTTAAAGTTTTAATAGGAAGGCTGGAGGATAAAATTGCGCAGTATCAATAGATTGACCGTACTGGTGTTGACAACCGTTCTGTTGAGCTGTTGCGCCAGTGCACCAAAAGGACAGGTTTATGATCCCTTTGAGAAGGTCAACCGGGTGGTATACAGGTTCAATAATGCCGTGGATCGCGCCATTCTCAAACCGCTGGCGGACGGTTATGTGGCGATCACGCCCAGAGAGGGGCGGATCGTCGTGTCGAATTTCTTTGATAACGCCCAGTACTTCGGAACCATTCTGAATGATTTCCTCCAGGGCAAGGGGGAGCAGGGAATCTCTGATTTGGGCCGTTTTCTGCTTAATACGACGTTGGGCATCGGTGGCTTGTTCGACCCTGCGACTTCTATCGGACTAATGCAGCACAAAGAGGACTTCGGGCAGACGCTGGCCGTCTGGGGCGCGTCACCCGGCGCCTACCTTGTATTGCCGCTGTTGGGACCGGATGCCGTACGAAACACGCCCAATATCGCCGTTAGCACCCTGACCGATGCGTTGTTTTATGGCAGTTATTTCGTTACTCTGGCCGTAACGCTCCCCGTCTCCATCCTTGGCGTCGCGGATGCGCGTAGCCGGGCTTCGAATGCCATTCGCTTTGTCAATGAATCGGCGCTTGATCCCTATGTGTTTACACGCGAGGCATGGATGCAGCATCGTACTTACCTGATCTACGACGGCAACCCGCCCGAACCCGAGTACATCGATTTCGGGGATGACGCATTGAACGATGAGCCCGTTGATGCCCAATGATGCTCAGGCGCTGCCTGCAGCGAAACGATATGCCAGGAGACGTACATGCAACACGGAACTCGATCCATTCATTTGATCGAGCAGGAAGACGCGACTTCCTCCAATAAGGATGGGGTATTGCGCGGCTTCAGTGGATCGCTGGATAATGCCATAGATCAAGCCACCCATGCCCTGCTGGCGCTTCAGCACGATCCGGGCTACTGGAGCTTTGAACTGGAAGCGGATTGCACCATTCCCGCCGAATATATTCTGATGATGCACTTCACGGGCGAGGTGAATGATCCTCTGCAAACCAAACTCGCCCGCTATCTGCGCGCGCATCAGGGAGATGATGGAGGATGGCCTCTTTACCATGGCGGAAATGCGGAGATCAGTTGCTCGGTGAAGGTCTACTATGCGCTGAAACTGGCCGGCGACTCGTCCGATGCAGCGCACATGAATCAAGCGCGCCAGTTCATCCTGGGAGAGGGCGGCGCCGCGCGATGCAATGTATTTACGCGTCTCGAGTTGGCCAAGTACGGTCAGATTCCATGGCGCGGCGTGCCATTCATGCCTGCCGAAATCATGCTGCTGCCGCGCTGGTTTCCGTTTCATATCAACAAGATTTCCTACTGGTCGCGTACGGTCATGGCGCCATTGCTTATTCTTTACACCCTGCGCGTTAAAGCCAGAAATCCCGGCGGAGTTAACGTCCGGGAACTGTTCACGACTCCACCCGAACAAGAAAAGGGCTATTTTCCCGTGAGATCGGGGTTGAACCGTCTCTTCCTGTACGTGGAGCGGGCAATGCGCATTTTCGAACCGCTGATTCCTTCCTGGCTGCGGAGGCGTGCGCTGGACAAGGCGCGGGACTGGATGGTGGAGCGGTTGGGCGAAGGCGGCCTGGGCGCCATCTTTCCGGCCATGGTCAATGCCTGTGAAGCGCTGATCCATCTGGGTTATGCGCCGGATCACCCGCTGCTTATCCAGGCCAGACGGGCGATTGAAGACCTGCTCGTCGTCAAGGATGACATGGCTTACTGCCAGCCCTGCAATTCACCGATTTGGGATACCGCGATTGCCTGCCTTGCCTTTCAGGAAGCGGGATCGAAAGAATCGTTTGCGGCATCGCGACGCGCACTGGAGTGGCTCGCGGCGCAACAGTTACGGGATGAGCCGGGAGACTGGCGCGAGACGCATCCGGGCCTTGCCGGAGGCGGCTGGGCGTTCCAGTTTAACAACCGCTTCTACCCTGATCTGGATGATACGGGCATGGTGGCATGGGCCATGGAGCGCGCCGAGGATGGCGGCTTCGAAGTCCCCATCCGGCGGGCCATGGACTGGGCTTGCGGCATGCAGTCGAAGAACGGTGGTTTTGCCGCGTTTGATTCGGACAACGACTACGGCTATCTCAACCATATCCCCTTTGCCGATCACGGTGCCCTGCTCGACCCGCCGACCAGCGATGTCAGCGCCCGTTTGGCCACCGTGCTGGGCGGTCTTGCCCGAAACGATGAAAAATATCGGTCTCATCTGGATGCATGCCTGTCCTTCCTGCGCGCCGAACAGGAGGAGAACGGCGCATGGTTTGGCCGCTGGGGAACCAACTATATCTATGGCACATGGTCGGTGCTGATCGGTCTGAGGCATGCGGGCGTCAGTTCCGGCGATACGATGATCCGGCACGCCGTACACTGGCTGAAAAGTATTCAGCACCCGGATGGCGGCTGGGGCGAGAACAACGCCACCTACGAACATCCCGAACTGGCCGGGCGCGGCCAGATGAGTGCCTCGTTCCAGACCGCATGGGCCATGCTTGCCCTCATGGCTGCGGATGAACATGGAAGCCACGAGGTTCAACGGGGGGCGCAGTATTTGATTGCGCGTCAGCAACATGGCGGTTTGTGGGAGGATGAAGCTTTTACCGCTCCCGGATTTCCGCGCGTGTTTTATCTGAAATACCACGGCTATGATAAATACTTTCCGCTGTGGGCGTTGGCTCAATACCGAAATCTTCAATGCGCTGACGAAAAATGACGTCGAAATATCTGATTTGTACGGCTGACGATTTTGGTCTGGCGCCGCCTGTCAACGAGGCTGTGGAAGAAGCGCACCGGCACGGTATCCTGACCAGCGCCAGCCTGATGGTGACCGGACAGGCAGCGGCGGATGCAGTGGCCCGCGCCCGGCGCTTGCCTGATCTGGGCGTGGGGCTGCATCTGGTGCTGGTGGATGGACGACCGGCGTCGCCTCCTGATGAAATCCCTGATCTGGTGACATCCAATGGACGGCTTCATACCAATATGGCTGCAATCGGCGCACGTATTTTTTTTCAGCGGCATGTGCAGCACCAGGTTGAACGGGAAATGCGCGCCCAGTTTACCCGTTTCCTTGCCACGGGACTCAAGCTGGATCACGTCAACGGCCATCATCATTTTCATCAGCACCCAACCATTGTGGGCATGCTGGTGCGTATGGCGCGGGATTACGGCATAGCCAGCGTACGCTGGCCCGTGGAGCCTCCTCTTGACTCCTGGCGTGCGCAGCGTAACCGCCCGGGATTACGTCTTGCCATATGGCTGTTTTCCACCGCACGATTGCTGCGCATGCGCCAGCGTCTTGAACGTGCGGGCATTCGTTGCAATGACCATATCTTTGGCCTGTACGAAAGCGGAGGCATGACACCTGAACGGGTGGAGCGTTTTTTGACCATGCTGCCGCAGGGTGTTACGGAAATTTATTGTCATCCGGCCACGCACGCATGGTATTCGGAAGATGCGTTGCCGCGGCATTACCGTTGCGTGGAAGAGTTCCGCGCCATGGCCGATCCCGCTTTGCTTGCGCTCGCCGGACGGCTGGGGGTGCGTCTGATCCCGTTCGGACGAATGTGTTTCATATGAGAAAAAGTGTTCTGTTGGGTTTAATGGCGGGTATATCCCTGACTATCGCGCTGCTTGCCTATAGCGGTTTCGGCAAAATCGGCACGGCAATCGCAGCCGCCGGATGGATGGGAGTCACGTGGATGGCCCTGGCGCACATGCTTCCGATCATCTTTTACGCGTTTGCCTGGCGGCTGGTTTCCCCGGCTGCGTCAGCACCCGGGCTTGTCGTTTTTTTTCGCGCGCGCTGGGTACGCGACGCCATCGGTGAAATGTGGTTCACGCCGCCGCTCGGCAGTGAACTGGCAGGCATGCGCGTGCTGACGCTGGCGGGCATGGCGCCGCCGCAGGCTGCCGCGGCCACCCTTGTGGATCTGACCGAGGCGCTGTCGAGCCAGATTGCATACACGCTGGCGGGCCTGCTGTTGATCGCCCATGGCCTGCCGCAAGCCCCCTTTATCATTCCGGCCCTCATCGGATTACTGGCCGCCGCCGCCGCTATCGCCGGTTTTGCCTATGCGCAAAATGCCGGGGGGCTTTTGTGGATTGAGCGTGCGGTGTCGAAGTGGACGAGCGGATGGCTTGAACCGGTGCGGCTATCCATGAACGGAATTCATGGCCTTACAAGGAGAATATACCGCCGAAAGTGGCGGATATTCCTTGCCTTTGGCATTCACCTGTTGGCCTGGTTCTGTAGCGCTCTGGCCGCATGGATCGGGCTCCGCCTCATTGGACATCCGCTTGCCTGGCATCAGGTGATTGCCCTGGAGGCCATCATTGCAGCCCTGCGATCAATAGCATTCATGGTGCCTGCCGGTCTCGGCGTACAGGAGGCAGGATACATACTGGCCGGTCAGTTGTTCGGCCTGGACGCAACCAGCGCGCTTGCCCTCTCCATGCTGCAACGTGCATCCGGATGGCTGCGCGCATTTCCGGCGCTGTTATTATGGCAAGTCCACGAAGGCAAGCACTGGTGGCGGCTAGCGCGGGAGGGAGACTAATCTGAAATGATTCATCAGGGCGAATGATTCATCAAGGTTGTCGCACCTCCCCTTTTCCCGGCCATAGAGAGAGCAATGCCGGTTGTACGACAAGGACGCAAAGCAGTACGCACACGAGAGCAATCGCCAGTGTTTCCCCCAGCATCATCATCGCCGTATTACCAGAGACAGCCAAGCTGCCGAAAGAACACAGGGTTGTCAGCGCACTGAATAGTACGGCACGGGGCGTTGCGCTTCTAAACAGTCCGCGTATGCCCGCTTCGCGTTGCCCCAGCGCCAGATAAATACCATACGAAACGCCCAGTCCGGCGAGCAACGGCAATACGATGATATTGGCCAGATTCAGAGTCATGCCGATGAATTCCATGGTCGCGGAGGTAAGAAGAGCGGCCAGAAGCAGGGGGAGAAGTACGCCCATACAATCCCTGAAACTCCCGAGGCTGGCGATGAGGAGCAGGGTGACGAAGCCGAATGCGAGCAGGCTCGCTTGCAGGAAGGCGCGGGCCACGGCCGCGCCCCCTTCCACCATCATGACAGGGTCGCCAACGGCATCCGGCGCCAACGCCTGAATCTGGCGCACAAAACGATCCATGTTACCCGGCGTGTCCAGATCAAGTTTGGAGAAAACTTCGATCCGTGCCCGGCCATTGGTTGCGAGGAAACGTTCTTTCAACCCTTCGGGGAGTGAATTGACGCTTATTTTCCGGGCTGTAAGGGCCATGGACAACGTCTGAATCCGTTCTGCGAGACCGTCTGTGATGTTGCTGTCGAGCGTTTGTAATGCTTTCGCATTCGAGCCGTCGCTGCGCAGAAAACCAGCCAGGTTGCGGGCAAGTTCCGCGGCGTGAGATGCCATGGGTTTGTCTACGGCATGTTGTGCATAATGTTCAAGAGCCTGCTGCAAATGTCTCAACGTAGCAGCGATCATCGCGGGCTTCGGCGTGGGGACATGTCTGACCCGCAGCGTAAACGGCGGTATCACCAGAGCCAGGTCATTCAGTATGGAAAGCTTTTTCTGCTGTTGATCCGGGATAAGGCTGGACAGGGTCAAGACGCGGGAAACCGTATCCTGCTTGCGGATCCTTGCCGCAAGCCGGTCTGCGCTGGCGAGATCAGATTGTATGATTTCGATGGCATACGGCGATGCTTTCGATTCTTGCGCCAAGGCCTTGAATGCCTTGATCGCCGGATTACGCACATCCAGCAGGTGCAGGGGATTAAAGTCGAAATGCAGGTTCAGGGTGGGAATCAGACTCGCCGGCACCAGACAAAATGCTACGCCGGCAATGATCTTCGCACGGGCTGAAATCCAGCTTCCCGGCCCGGCGCTTCGTACGGGAACAGACGGCGAAACGGGCGGCGAAGCGGATCGGGGAAGCCGCATCATACCCATCAGCGCGGGCAAGACCGTGAACGTGGCGGCCAGAGCAATGAACATGCCCGCACCGGCGATGATGCCGAGATCGGCAAGCCCTTTGTAGTCGGTCGGCGTGAAGGAGAGGAAGCTGGCAGCCGCCGCCAGCGCGGACAGGCCAAGAGCCGCTCCCAGTCCCGCGGCAGCGCGCCGGATGACATCATCGGGAAGCGCGCCGGTCATCGCTTCGTGACGGCAACGCAGGGAAAACTGGATACCAAAATCCACGCCCATGCCAATGAACAGTACGGCAAAAGAGATCGAAATCAGATTCAGGGGCGCGGTAGCGAACAGCGCGAAGGCGCTTGTCCAGACAAGGCTCATGGCAAGCGTCAACGTTACGGCCAGAACGAGCCGCACATCTTTAAGGGCGATAAACAACAGCAATAAAATAAGCAAGCCGGCCAGTCCGGTGGCCAGCCCCGCTGCGTGCATGGCGCCCTGCAGTTGCTCGTAGTCGAGTACCGCCTCTCCGGTGAGACGCACGCGAATGCCATGTTCAGGATCCAGCTTGAGTTCGCGTATGCCTTGCCTGACAAGCGCAATGGCGTGCGCGGCGGGTTGGATCTCCCACACGTCCAGGTGCGGTGAAACTTCAATAATACGGCGGCGATCCTCCCTGGAAGATGCAACTCCCATCATGATCGCGCGCCATGGAAAAGTGAAAAAGTGATGTTGCTTCACAGCGTTGGTGGCGGATCCCCATTCATCAAGCATCCGTCCCAATTCCACTGGCGCCTGATTTTCACCGCTTGCATCCCGTTTCAACGCCTCTTCCACAAGGGACGCAAGACCGGGCAGGCTCGGATTCCGGGCCAGGTGCGCCAGTACGGGCTGCATTTCGGTAAGCCGCCGGGCTACGGATGCGAGATCCTTCACATCCAGATAAAGCAATCCATTTTTACGAAAGAATTGATTGGTCCCCGGAGCAAACACATACCGTACAGTATTACGGTGGCGGGCAAGCCATGCGCTGAGCTCGCGCGCTCCGTGTTCCACGATATCCATCGTATCGCCGTCCATGATGATTACGATCGAAGGACCGCTTTGGGGAAACGCATCCTCGAAGGCCGACTGTGCGCGAGTGAAGGAAAGTTTACTCGATAATAAGGCGTTTGAGTCCGTGCTGATCGCCATGTGTGTCCATGCATAGGCAACGCAGGCCGCGGTGAGCAAGGTGGCGCAAACGAGGGTGAGCAGAGCGCGGCGGCGACAAAAATCCGCCACCAGGGCAAGAAACCGGGCGTATGCGCCCATCATTTTGATTTTCACGTATGTCGGATGACTCACTGTGGCACGATTTGTGGGTAAAGGGCAGGGCTAGTGTCGGCCAAGATAACGCATGAATTCGGCGCCTTCGCGTAGCCGCCTCGGAATCATCCAGGGGGAGCGCGCCATTTCAGCGATCATCTCGGCCACTTTTCCGGATCGAAAATAAAATCTTTTGTAAAAATCATCCGCCGATTGAAAAATTTCAGTATGATTGAGATGAGGATAACTTAAAACGCTTTGCTGCGTAGCCGTGCTGTTATTGATCAGGCGTCCATCTTCAGGCTTGAGCCAGCCCTCCTCCACGGCCTCACGGTAAAGTTCCGTGCCCGGATAAGGCGCCGCCAGCGAAACCTGCATGGTATGCGGGTTGATTTCGCAAGCAAAACGGATGGTTTCCTCAATGGTTTCCCGCGTTTCTCCGGGTAGCCCCAGAATGAAGGCACCATGGATGGTGATACCGATCTTGTGGCAATCCCGTGTGAAACAGCGGGCGATATCCAGACGCATACCTTTTTTGACGTTGTTGAGTATCTGCTGATTGCCCGATTCATAGCCGACAAGCAGTAGCCGAAGACCGCCGTCTTTCATTGCCTTGAGGGTTTCATAAGGTACGTTAGCTCTGGCGTTGCAACTCCATGTCACACCCAGTTTGCCCAGGCCTCGCGAAATCTCAATGGCGCGCGGCCCGTCGTCGGTGAACGTATCATCGTCAAAGAATATTTCCTTGGCCTGCGGAAAATCATGCTGGATTTGACGCACTTCTTCCAGCACGTTTTCAACACTGCGCGTCCGGTAGCGATGCCCGCCCACGGTCTGGGGCCACAGGCAAAATGTGCAGCGGGATCGGCAACCCCGGCCTGTATAGAAGGATACGTAAGGATGTTTCAGATAGCCGATAAAATAATCTTTTATATTCAAATCCCGTTTATAAACCTTGCTGACAAAGGGCAGTTCATCCATGTTTTCCAGCATAGCCCTGTCGGGGTTACGAACGATGCCGCCGTGGACGCCTCTGTAATTCAAGCCATTGATATCGGCAAGAGGACGGCCTTCAGCAACCTCCCTGATGGTGAAATCGAATTCCTCGCGCGCAGCGAAATCAATGGCCGGGGAGGCATCCAGCACTGCATCGGGCGAGACCGCCGCTTTGGCACCGATAAATCCGAGCCTGATGCCCGGCACGGCTTTTTTTAACGCCTCCGCCACCTTGACATCCGAGGCGAACGACGGCTCGCTCGTATGCAGCACGGCGAGCTCGTAATCATGCGCTATCGCAAGCACCTGATTCAGATCATATCCTGCCGGAGGAGCGTCTATCAGACGGCTTCCCGGCACCATTGCCGCGGGCTGCGCCAGCCATGTCGGATACCAGAATGAACGAATTTCGCGCCGTGCCTGATAACGTGCGCCCGCGCCTCCGTCGAAGCCGTCAAAAGATGGCGGCTGCAAGAACAAGGTTTTCATCATGCTGTTTTCCGTCACCTGATTTCCTCCATATATCCATCCCGTCCCACCGCGAAATGATGCCCGCGCCAGTGTACATGGCGGCCAAAATAACTTCCAAGCCAGATTGCAAAGGCCATCATATCCCTTATCGGAAGGAGAAAGACGCCGGACGGGGGAGAAAGCCCGAGCGCATGCGCCGAAATCCGGTGTATCACAGACCTCAGAATGAGGGCGCACACAGGCATGGCCCAGGCCCAGGGCTGCGCGTGCGCCAACCAGGCCGCCAGCAGGGTGACCGACAAAGCGTGGGTGATACAGGAGAGCGCATGACCTGCAGGCTGGAGTATGCGTATGGTTTTCGCCCAGCGCAATTCATGCCGCCATAGTGAGGGAAAGGTAGGCTCATGAACCGCTGTTTCGACCAGATAACCGGATATGACGGTTTTAAGTCCGCGATGGCGCAGCAGTTTTGCCAACATGTAGTCATCCGCAAGCTGGTCCGCCAGTTTTGCGAAACCACCGATGCTGTCCAGCGCCTTGCGGCGCATGGCGAGCGTGGCGCCAAATCCGAAATCGCGCAAGCCGAGCGCCCGGCCCGCCAGGACGGAAGGGAGAAACCATTCGTTGATATGGAGAGCGCCGAGCCTGGACCAGACGGATGCGTCAGGGCGCCCCCGGTACAAGCAGGTGATCACGCCCGTATCCGGATCCCCGAGCTGGCAGGCCAGATGTTGCAAGTAATCCGGACCCACGCATATATCGCTATCGGAGACCGCAAGATATTCGAAAGCGATGGATTTTTCCATGTGCATAAGATTTGCAACCTTACGATTGCCGCAACGAATGTGATGCCCGCTTACAATCTGAATGTCCAGATGCGGAAATTCGATCTGTAATTCACGCGCGATGGCAAGCGCCGGATCATCAGGGGACTGCGCCCCGAAGATTACCTGAAACTCCGGGTAATCCTGCGTGCAAAACGAACGAAGATTTTCGTACAAATCCGGCTCCAGACCGCACAACGGCTTGAGTACGCTGATCGATGGCATATCGGTTGGCGCGGGAATGCAACGTTTGGACCAGGAAAGTATTACAAAAATACAGCCAGCCAGATACAGCAAGGCGCACCCGCCCAGCAAAAACCCGGTCCATACCAACACGTTCATCATGCTCCTCACCCATTCAGGCATCCACGCGGCAAACTTTCAGTCATACGCAAACCCCGCATACCCGACCTTATCACGACATGTCCGGAATATGGCCAAAGGGTAATGTTACGGACAACTTCCGGCAACATTGCAGGCATAGCATTCGTCAACGAGCCCGGACGGAGAAGCAGATCGCCGTTCACGGGTTTTACAATTTCGTCAAAATACAGGAAGAGATCATGTTCACTGATATTGCCCGCATTGAAAGATAAACGAACAAAAGTTCTTCAGCGGATCATTCTTGCCGGTATCGCGGTATCACTTTTCCCGGCATCTTCTTTCGCGGCGCCTGTAACACTGGATATGTGGACGCTACAGCGCAGCATCAGCCGCGCCATCGCCATCGCCCCGGAATTGAAAATGGCTCAAGCCACCGTGCGATCTCATCGAGGCGATGTCGAAAATGCGGGAGAATGGCCCAATCCGGGTTTCAGTATACGGGTTCAGAACAACATCAAACAGCAGGAAAGTCAGCGTGGTTATACGCTGGACCAATTCAGCCTTACGCAACCCCTGCCTTTGTGGCGGCTGAGTTATCAGCGGCGAGTTGCGCAACAGGGCATGCAGGCCGCGCGGATTGGGATCATCCGGGTGCGCCGCAATATTGAAGCCAGGACCGCCAGGCTGTTTCTGGCACTCCAGATCAGTCATGAAAAACTGCGTCTGGCAAGACAGCAGGCAGCGTTTACGCACAAGCTGATTGATCTGTTGCGAGGGCCGAAAAAGGCAAGTGGCATCGTGCGCTACATCAGCTCACTTGAAGATTCGCGCTTACAGTTACTCAACGAAACTGCCGAACAGCATGCCGATACCGCACGCAATCACTACCAGGAATCGCTGTACATGTTTCGTGACTATCTACGCCTTCCGCCCGGCGAACCCGTACGTCTGCCGTCAATACAAATGATTGCGGCGGCGAAGCTGCCGCGGCGCCTGTTGCAAGAGCTTGATGCCCATGCCGTTCGTCTGCGCCAGTTGCGCCATCAGGCGCAAGCGGCAAAATCAGGCGTCGATCTTCAGCGAATCCGTCGTTTTAGAGATCCGGCGCTCACGTTCATTCGGGAGAAGAACGTGGCCAACAACAACCAGGTATTCACATTCTATGGCATTATGTTGAGCGTTAGCCTGCCCCTGTGGGATCAGAATCACGGTAACGTCGAGAAGGCGCTGGCCCGGGTGGCGCGTACTGAAGCACAAATTGAGGCTGTGCGGCGCAGCTTGAATATTCGGCTGCGCCAGGATTATGCGCGGATACGGCATCTGTCGGCGCAAGCGCATCATTTCGAGCAAGATATATTGCCATCGGCAAAGCAAATACTTACGAACACAAAACGAAATTATGCGGTAGGCGCAGTCAACACCCTGGTGATGATCGATGCCTACAACGCCTATTTTAATGCCAGAGCGCATTACCTTGATCTGCTGTTACGCGGCCATCAGCGGAGTATCGATCTCAACCGGATATTGGGACAATCCACACGATTCAATGGCGATGCAAAGAGGCCGCGGTCGTGATTGATCCCCTGGTACGTTTTGCGCTCAGTCAGCGGGTCATGCTGCTGTTTGCCGTCATGGCTTTGGTCGGCGCCGGGATATGGGCATTGCGCACCATACCCATCGACGCTTTTCCGGACATATCCCCGCCGCAGGCGCGCATCATCATCAATGCGCCAGGCATGGCGCCCGAAGAGGTCGAATCGCACATTACCTACCCGCTCGAAATAGGAATGCAGGGACTGGGGCGCCAGAAAATGATGCGTTCAACGACCAGGAACGGACTGTCGATCATTGTACTCGATTTCACCGATGGCACCGACATCTACTGGGCTCGACAGCAGGTGTCCGAACGCCTGAACCGGATATGGAGCAAGTTACCAGCAGGCGTTTCGGGCGGCCTGGCGCCGATTACGACCCCGTTGGGCAGTATTTATATGTACCGCATTATCGGCAAGGGTTATAGCAACATGGAACTGCGCAGCATACAGGACTGGATTATTCGCCCCCGTCTGCGCATGACGCCCGGCATTGCGGACATCAATTCGCTGGGCGGCGAGGTGCGCGCCTTTCAGGTGATTCCCGACCCGGACAAACTGGTGCATTACGGTCTGGCGCTGAATGACCTGAAAACGGCATTGATGCGCAACAACCGCAATGCCGGCGGTGGCCGCGTCACCATGCATGCGATCAACTTTCTGGTGCGTAGCGTCGGCAGGCTGCGGAACGCTACCAATATCGGAAATATTACGCTGGCTCTACGCGACGGCCTGCCGGTGCATATCCGTGACGTGGCCACCGTGAAAATCGGTTCGCTGGTTCGTTATGGCGCGGTTAGCGCCGACGGAAAAGGTGAAATTGTTACAGGGTTGGCTATGTTGCTTCGCGGCGAGAACAGCCGCACCGCTGTCGAGGGCGTCAAACACGCGCTGGCGGCATTGCAACCCGCCCTGCCGCCGGGTGTGCGCATCGTGCCGTTCTATGACCGTGGCATACTGGTCCAAAAGGCCGTCGGGACAGTGCGGAAAGCGCTGGGAGAGGCAATCGTACTGGTGCTTCTGGTGCTGGTTATCATGCTGGGCGACCTGCGAAGCGCCTTGACCGTCGCGTTGATTCTACCGCTTTCAGTGCTGTTTACCTTCGTCATGATGAAAGCCTTTGGCATCAGCGCCAACCTGATGTCGCTGGGTGGGCTGGCTATTTCCATCGGAATTCTGGTGGACGCAGCCGTGGTCGTCGTCGAAAATATTCATACCCGTTTATCGCAAGCGGGGGCGAAGTCGGATCGTCTGCATATCACCTACCGGGCGACGCTGGAAGTGGCGGCGCCGGTGGTGGCTGGCATCCTGATTATTATCGTTGTGTTCCTGCCTCTTTTCAGTCTGACCGGTCTGGAGGGGAAAATGTTCAAACCGTTGGCCATCACCATTACCTTTGCACTGATTGGTTCGCTCCTGTTGTCGCTCACGGTCATCCCGATATTGGCCAGCATGATCATGCGCTCCCACGCCAACAGAGATGGAAAAGAAGAGGATGGCGTCCTGATCCGCTTGCTCAAGCGTCTGTATCTCCCGATGATGGAGTGGGTTTTGCGCCATCGCTGGATTGCCATCGCAATGGCGTCGGTAGCCATGGTATTCGCCGGTTGGCTGTTCCCGCACATCGGCAAGGAATTTATGCCGACGATGGATGAAGGCACGACGATTGTTCAGGTTGAGAAAGCATCCAACATATCGCTACATAACTCTCTGGCCAAGGACAAGATGATCCAGCAAACGATAATGTCGCTACCCGAAGTGGTTGGCGTGATATCGCGTACGGGTTCAGACCAGTTGCGCATGGACCCGATGGGATTGTATCAGACCGATAATTTTTTGTTGACGCGCCCGCGTTCCGGATGGACGCGCAGCATGCCCGAGTTTCTTGAAGCGCTACGGCGTAAACTGGACAAAATCGAAGGTATCAAGTTTGCTTTTACGCAACCGATTGAAATGCGCGTATCGGATATGCTGACCGGCGTACGCGCTGCTGTGGCTATCAAGTTGTACGGAGACAGCCTGAAGACGCTGAACATGCTGGCGGGACACATTGAGAAGTTGCTGGGAACCATTCCAGGTGCCGTGGGGATATTCCGGGGACGTCTGGCCGGTCAGGATTATCTGCAAATCGACATCAAAAGCGACGCTATTGCCCATTATGGCATCAATGTTGAGGAAATCAATCAGGTGATCGAGACAGGCGTGGCGGGTC
>VAOW01027241.1_pt1 | contig 33183 bp, 28 predicted proteins | sample 3393921 | NCBI WGS metagenome assembly VAOW01 (sample SAMN08290428, study PRJNA428436) | hydrothermal vent metagenome | isolation source: Deep-sea hydrothermal vent chimney | place: Indian Ocean: Southwest Indian Ridge | depth 2742 m m | reverse complement strand
TCCGGCAGGCGGCGTTCCAGGTCGCGCTGTGTGTACCGGGGGCATTCGCGGGTCCGGTCGCTCGCCTCGAAGCCCATGTGCGCGGCGTCGAGGATCCGGAAGCGCGCCGGGAGCACCGGCATCCGCGGCTGCGACCAGAGGAAGGCGTGCAGGCGCGTGCCGTGCCGCAGCAACGGGCGCAACTGCGCGGCGAAGGCGGGGAATACCGGTCCGTCCAGGTAGTTCAGCAAGTCCCAACCGAGGATCACGTCGAAGGCGTCGCCCCCGGCGCCGGGGAGCTGGCGCCGAACCTCCGCCTCCAGCGGTGCGGTCCGAACTGTGCCGGTCTCGGGGTCGATCTCCGGGCGCAACCCGGCGAGCGCGCCCACCGCATCGGCGATGTGCAGCGCGCAGGGGAAACGCCCGAAGAACTCGATATTGCCGCCGATGGCGGGCCCGAGATCGAGGATCGAGACGCGCTCGACCTCCTCGAGCGCCCCGGCGAGGGCCTCGAAAAGCGGGCTGCTGGTCTCGCCGAGAACCGTCGTTGCGCCTTCGTCCGCGCCCGGGGTCGCGACCGAAAGGGGGCTCACGACACGCGCCGCGCCGCCCGGACGGTGCGGTTTCGGTCGAGCCTGCGGGTCATGCCTGCTTGAGGCCCGGCTTGTCTTTGCCCGCGCCGGAACCGTCCGCGGACCTGCTCTCGAGAGGGCGGGAGACCGCGGGTACCGGACGGGCCTGCGCGACCACGGACTCCACGGCCTTGGGATCCATCTCGATGCTGCCCTTGAACTTGGCGCCGTCCTCCAGGTTCACGCGGGGGGCGACGATGTTGCCGCGCACATTGCCGGTGCGGCGGATAACGACCTTCTCGGTGCCGTACAGATCGCCCTGCAGCTCCCCCTCCACGGTGATCGTGTTGGCGAAGATGTTGGCGTGGATGCGGCCGTTGCCGCCGATGGTGAGGTTGTTCTGCTTCAGATTGATGGTTCCCTCGACGTGGCCCTGGATCACCAGGTCCTCCTCCCCCGTGAGGTCGCCCTTGAGGTGGATGGAAGGGCCGATCGTGGCGGCCGGACCGTTGCCACGGGCATGCGGGGCGGCGGACACGGGCTCGTCGATGGGAAACGGTTCGTCGATCCGGTTCTCATTCTTGGGTTCCTTGCCGGAATTGCGCTTCTTGGGATTCATCTCGAACATGTCGTACCCTCCGTTGGTGGCCGCAGCCGACCGCCGCCGCGTATCGGACGGGACAGCCGGCGCCGCACGGCTTGGTACCATTAAGAACCCGGGCACGGCGCCGTGCAAGCCGGATGAGGATATAGAAGGGGACCGCGCCCGAAATGCGACCCAGTTCTCACCTCGGCGCGCAACGGCCGGGGATCCATGCGACGAGTCGGTACCGCCGCAGGTCCGGCGCGCGACAGCCCGGCGCGCGGCGAGAAGGCGGAATGGGGCGAGGCCGGTGGGCGGCGGGCGCTGTCGAGCAGAGAGGTTCCACCCGGAAAGGATTGGAGCGATGAGCGATTTGGATCGAATCCCGGCTCGGCCGGTGCCGACGGGTGCGGGCTTCCTGGAGCGCTTTCGCGGCTGTTTCACCGGCATCCTGCGTTGGGAGCAGCTCGACCGCTTCTGGGAGGTGTTGCGCGCCCGGGCCGGCGAGGGCTGGTATATCTACGCAGTAGGCGAGGCGCCCCCGACCGCCCCGGTATCGGCCGACAAGCTAATGGCCTTCGTCGATGAGATCGATCCCCTGTTGCGCCGCGAGCACGGAGAGGACTACTGCGGACTGGTCTACACGGATGACCTCGCGGCACCCACTTATATCAAAATCTTCGATCCGCACAACCTCGGGGTCTCGTGCGGCTACAGCGACAACCCCCCACTTCCAGGCTGGGTTGTATCTCAACTCCGCCCCGAGGATCTCGGGGCGCTGACGCCGCCCGGCGGGCGGCGTCGCTGGTGGCAGCGCCTGTTCGGCTCCTGATATCCCCCGGGCCCGGATCGGACCTGCCTGGAGGGGCTGGGCCGACTTGACAGACGGCCGACCCCGCGCTAGGTTAGTGAACGTTCACTTACCATCCGGCTTGATGGCCCAGAGAGCCGTCCGCGCCGACGCCGCCTGCCCGATGCAGGCAACCCGATATCCATCACAACAGACTCGAAGGAGACACTCCCATGGCGGAATTCGATGCGGAACTGGATGCCCGTGGCCTCAATTGCCCCCTGCCGATCCTGCGTGCCAAAAAGTCCATCAACGAACTGCAGGCCGGCCAGGTGCTCAAGATCGTGGCCACCGATCCCGGTGCCGTGAAAGACTTCGAGGCCTTCTGCAAGCAGACCGGCCACGAGCTGATGAACTCTCAGGAGCAAGGCAGCGAGTTCGTGTTCCTGATCCGCAAGCACTGATCCGGTCCGGCCGGCGGAGGCGATCGTCTCCGCCGGACCGATCCCGGTTCGGAGCCGGGAGGGAGATGTCGTGGGCAAGCGCCTGTCGGCGGGACAACGCAGGGCGGCGATCCTCGAGGCCGCCAAGGCACTGTTTGCCGAGAACGGGCTGCACGGGGTCTCCGTGGACGCCATCGCCGAGCGTCTGGCCGTGAGCCCCGCGACGCTCTACAAGCACTTCGCCTCCAAGGAGGCGCTCTACGAGGCGGTGATCAACGCCACCGCCTGCAGCCGTGAGAGTTATGTCGACGCGGTGCTGCGCGGACCCTCCGACTTCGCCAGTGTGCTGCGCCGTATCGCCCGCACCTTCGTCGACAGCGTCGCCGCAGATCCGGACTTCCTGCGCATGGAAATGCACGCGGTGCTCGAAGGCAACCCGTTCGCGGGCCGGTTCTTCGAGAATCGCTGGAAACACTTCGCCGATTACATCGAGTTGGGGATTCGCGAACTCGCGCCGCAGGGCAAAGCGGCGCCGGTGGATGTGCCGAGCGCGAGCCTAATGTTCCAGGGGATGCTGCGCGAGGTCCTCTACGTGAAGTGCGTCTACCGCTCCGGGCGCTACCGGGACATCCCCCTGCATCAACTGGTGGACCGCTGCATCGATCTCTTCCTGCGCGCCATCGGCTACCGCGAACAGCGCCTGGAAGGCGCGGCGTAGCGCCCCCTCGCTATCCCGATCCCGGCGGCGGTTGCCAATCGCGCACGTGCAAGTCGCGCTGCGGGAACGGGATTTCCACACCGTGCGCGCGGAACGCGGCGTCGATCGCGAAGTTCAAGTCGCTGAGGACGCCCAGGCGCCGGTCGACGTTGCGAATGAAACAACGCAGCTCGAAGTTCAGCGAGCTGTCGCCGAATCCCAGGAACAACACGATGGGTGCCGGCACATGGCCGCCCGGGATCACGGCCGGGTGGGCCTTGGCGACCTCGAGCAGGAGTTCCTTGACCTGCGCGGTATCGCTGCCGTAGGCCACGCCCACCGGCACCCGCACCCGGCCCCACGGATCGCGCAGCATCCAGTTGGTGACCTTCCCCGAGATCAAATCCGAATTGGGCACGATGACGTCCGCCCAGTCGAAGGTCTGGATGATGGTCGAGCGGACACTGATGCGCTTGACGTGGCCTTCGATATCGCCGACCACGATCCAGTCGCCGGTCTTGATGGGTCGTTCGAAGAGCAGGATGATCCCCGAGACGAAGTTGTTGACGATGTTCTGCAGCCCGAAGCCGATGCCCACCGAGAGGGCCCCGGCGATGATCGCCAGATTGGTCAGGTTGACGCCGGCGACCGACAACACCACCAGCAACCCCGCGGCCAGGCTTACGTAGCCGGTGATCGTCACCAGGGCCTCGCGCGCGCCGCGTTCCATGCGCACACCGACCAGCCAGCGTTCGGCCATACGCCGGCGTACCCAGCGCGAGACACCGAGGAACAAGGCGAACATCACGGCCGCGAGCAGTAGCCGCGCCGGAACGATATGCGCCGAACCGATCGGGATCGACGCATTGAAATAGCCGAGGAGCGCCAGAAAGCCGGCATCGGAAAACGTCCAGATGCGCAGCACCGCGGCGATGAAGCCGAGCCACAGGGCGATCACGACGAGGATGCGCAGCCAAGCCAGGCCGGGGACGGCCTCCTCACCCTTCAGACCCAGGAAGGTGCGCAGACGTCGTTGCCAGGCGTGGCGGCCCTGATCGAGGCCGTCGAGCACGTCGAACAACAGCCGGCGCGCGAGCAGCATCGCGACCAGCGCGGCCCCGGTCCCGAGCAGCCCGCGCAGTATGAGTACGGAGAGATTCCGGTAGCCGGCCCACTCCGCCCCAAGGGCCGCGAGCATCACCGCGGTCACCACGACCCGGCGCAGCACGTGGGCCGCGAGGTAGGGCAGGCGCCCAAGCAGCCAGACGATCCAGACCACGTTGAGCACCAGGACCACCGCGTAGGCGGCGCGGGCCAGTTGCAGCGCGGGGCGCGGCAGGCTCTGTGAGAGCACCGTGGCGAACATCAGCAGCCCCACGACCAGCAACGCGACCAGCACGCGCAGCCGCCGCGCCAGCGCGCGGCCCAGTTCCGGTGAGAGCGGCAGATATGGCACGGCGGGCCGGCACGGAGCCAGGAACACACGGATCGATGCGATCAGGACCAGGTAGACGAACAGTCCGTAGGCGAGCACCGCGACGAGCGGTGCCGGCTCGATGTCGCCGATCACCAGCCACAGGGAGCCGGCGGCGGCGGCGGCGGCGACCAGTGCAGGCCCATAGCGCGCCGCCGTCGCGAGCAGGGCGCAGCTGAAGCGGGCCTCGAAGCTCTCGGCCGTCGGGCCGCGTGCGACGCGCTCGCGCAAGTGGCGCCGGAGCAACACGCCGAGCAGCGCGGCGATCAAGACCGCGAGCGCGATGCCCCCCCAGTCCATCGGATCGAGCCGATCGAGCCCGCTATGGGCATCGAGGAACTTCGCGGTCTCCGGCCACCAAGCGATCGGTCGGCGCCAGTTCTCTGCAAGCAGCGTGATCACCGAGGGCCCGCGGATAAACAGGCGCCGGGTCAGGCGCTCCTGCTGCGTCGAGCGGATCATGGCCAGGACCTGCCGGCTGTTCAACAGGAGCAGCCGGCAGGTCGCGCCGCGCTGTTCTTCGTCGATCTTCTCGCGCACCAGCAGATTGCGCTTGCGAATGACCTGCCGGCCCTCGCCCGGAGTCCGCGGGCCGAGGGTGTCCAGGGCCTGTTGCACGGCCCGGGCCTGCTTCGAGGTCACTTGAATGCAGGCCTCGGCGGCCTTGCGCACCGCGTTTGCGCGATCCAGCAGTTCCTGCAAAACGCGGTCCGACCGGATCCCGCGGTTCAAGACACGTTGCACGCCGCTCAGGCTGCGCTGCAGCCGCCCGAGGTCGGGGACCGGACCCGGGACCGGGCGGGCGTGCGCCGCCCCCGCCAGGACCAGCAGGACGACGGGCAGCAGCCGGGCCACGGCGCGCCGCGCGAAGATGCTCACGTCGTTTCCGGCTCCGATTCGATGGCCACGATAGTATTCGGGGCCCGCCGCGAACCGGGGATCACGACGCGGCACCCGCTTCCCTCCAGGCTCGTGTAGGGCGATCCGCTCATTTTCCGATACAGAAGGTGGAAAAGATACGACCGAGCAACTCGTCGCTGGTGAACGCCCCGGTGATCTCGCCCAGCGCACGGTGGGCGGCGCGAAGGTCCTCGGCCAGCAGCTCCGGCGCGTGGTGCGCGCGCCACTGGCGCCGCCCTTCGAAGAGTCGCTCGCGTGTGCGGCGCAGGGCGTCGAGGTGGCGGCGACGGGCGGCGAATACGCCGGCTCCGTCCACCGACCCGGCACCGCCGCGCAGGTGGGTGCGCAGGGCGTCGATCCCGGCGCCGGTACGCGCCGAGACGCGCAGCTCCACGGGAGCGCCCGTGGCGGCGACCCGGCCGGGAGCGCCCCCGGTCAGGTCGATCTTGTTGCGCACCACGGTCACCGCCGGGCCCGCCGGTATACGATCGAGTAGCGCACGATCTTCCGCGGCCGGGGCATCACGGTCGTCGACCACGAGCAGCACGTGGTCTGCACGGGCCAACGCATCCCACGCGCGCCGCACCCCCTCGCGTTCCACCGGGTCCGTGGAATCCCGCAAGCCGGCTGTGTCGACCAGGCGCAGGGGCACGCCGTCGAGATCGAGGCTCTCGCGCAACAGGTCCCGGGTGGTGCCGGGGACCTCGCTGACGATGGCCGTCTCACGCCCGGCGAGGCGGTTGAGCAGGCTCGACTTGCCGACGTTGGGGCGACCGACGATCGCCGCCTGGATACCCTCCTGGAGCAGGCGACCGCGGTGCGCCTGCTCCTCGAGCCCGGCGAGCCCCCGGAGAAGGTCCTCTAGGCGCCGGTCGACCGCGCTTTCGGTCAGGAATTCGATGTCTTCCTCGGCGAAGTCGATCGCCCCCTCGACGTGGGTGCGTAGGGCGACGAGGCGCTCGCCGAGGTCAGCGACGCGGCTCGATAATGCGCCCTCCAGGGAGCGCACGGCGGCGCGCGCCGCCTCGGCGGTCCCCGCCGCGACGAGATCGGCCACGGCCTCGGCCTGCACCAAGTCGAGCTTTCCGTTGAGAAAGGCACGCTGCGAGAATTCCCCCGGCGCCGCCGGGCGTGCGCCGAGGGCACAGACGCGCCCGAGCAGCAGGTCCATCACGACCGGGCCGCCGTGGCCGTGCAGCTCGAGGACGTGCTCGCCGGTGAACGAGGCCGGGGCCGGGAAATACAGCGCCAGGCCCCGGTCCAGGACGCCGCCGCCGGCGTCGCGGAAGCACGCGAAGAGGGCGTACCGCGGTGCCGGGCAACGGCCCAGCAGGGACTCGGCGATCGCCGGCGCCAGCGGCCCCGAGACGCGCACGATCCCGACCCCGCCTCGCCCCGGTGGGGTCGCCACCGCAGCGATGGTGTCCGCCGCCCCGGCGTCGGCGGGATTCATGACGCGCCGCGATCGCTCGTCGAGGCGTGCATGAGCGACCCTATTTCGCGCCCCTCTCCACGCGCCGGGTGATCATCCACTGCTGGGAAATCGACAGGAGGTTGTTCACCAGCCAGTAGAGCACCAGTCCGGCGGGGAAGAAGGCGAAGAACACGGAGAACATGATAGGCATGATCATCATGATCTTCTGCTGCATCGGATCCAGCGGCGAGGGATTCAGACGCTGCTGCATGAGCATGGTGATGCCGTTGAGTATGGGCAGCACGAAATAGGGGTCCGGCGCCGAGAGGTCGTGGATCCATAACACGAACGGCGCCTGGCGCAGTTCCATGCTCTCCAGCAGCACCCAGTAGAGGGCGATGAACACCGGGATCTGCACCACGATCGGCAGGCATCCGCCGAGCGGGTTGATCTTCTCCTTTTTGTAGAGTTCCATCATCGCCTGGTTGAGGCGCTGGCGGTCGTCTCCGTATCGTTCCTTGAGGGCCTTCAGGCGCGGCGACAGGCGACGCATGTTCGCCATGGAACGATAGCTGGTCTCGGAGAGTTTGTAGAAGGCGAGTTTGATCAGGATCGTCAGGATCACGATCGCCCAACCCCAGTTGCCGACCAGTTCTTCGATCCACCGCATCATCGCGAAAATGGGCTTCGCGAGCACGGTGAGGTAGCCATAGTCGATCGTCAGATCCAGACCGGGTGCGACGCCGACGAGCCGCTCCTGGAGCTTGGGACCGACATAGAGGCGCACGGCGACGGTCCGCGTCTGTCCGGGCGCCACCTCGAGCGGACCGCCCAGGGTCCCGATCACGTAGCGATCGCCGGGCAGCGCCTTGGTGTAGAAATTCTGAGGCGCCTTGAGCGGAGGGATCCACGTAGCCAGGAAGTAGTGCTGATCCATCGCGACCCAGCCTCCGGTCACGGCACGGCTCAGGTTGCGCTTGGACATGTCCTTGAAAGTGACCTTCTGGAACTTGTCCTTAGGCGAGTACAGGGCGCCCCCCACATAGGTATGGAGGAACATCGAGCTGCCTTTGCGCGGGCGGTGGCGAAGCAACTGCTCATACGGGCGCGCCCGCCAGGGCTTGTCCCCGGCGTTGTGCACCACTTCCTGCAACTGCACCACGTAGCTGTTGCGACGGAAGGTGTAGATCTTCTCGACACTCACGCCCCCGGGAGAGCTCCAGTGCAGGCGCACCTGCAACCGGGCGGCACCGTCGGCCAGCCGATAGTCGGTGCGGGCGGCGCTGAACCGCGCGTGATGGGTGGGCGCGATGTTGCCCGCCGCGAGCAATCCGGACTGGGCGACGAACAGATGTTCGCCGCGGTCGTCGAGGAGGATCACCGGCTCGCGAGGGCGCTCCGTCGAGACGGCGAAGCGCGGCAACACCGCGCGGCGCAGGTCACCGCCCACGGTGCTGATCTGCATGTCCAGGACGTCGGTGCGCACGCGAATGACCCGCCCGGCCGGCAGAGCCGGCGCGACGGAGGGCGTACTCGCCGGGGTGGCCCGCGTTGCGGACGCCGGCAACTCGGGAACCGTGGATTCTCCGGCAAGATTGCCGGCCGGAGCGGTCGGGGTGGCGACCCGGTGGGCCGGGCGTTCGCCGTAGTCCTTCATCCAGGCCTGCCAGATCATCAGCAGGACGAACGACAGCGCGATGAACAGCAGCAGACGCTGATTATCCACGGCGATGCTCGCAACGCTCGGGCACCGGATCGAAGCCGCCCGCGTGCCAAGGGTGGCAATGCGCGAGGCGGCGCAGCGCAAGTCGTGTCCCGGTCCATGCGCCGTGGCGTTGTACCGCGACGAGGGCGTACTCGGAACACGTCGGCGCGAACCGGCAGTGTGCTCCCAGATACGGACTCAGCGCGTATCGATAGGCGCGCAGCAGGGCGATCAGCAGTCTTTGCATCGTTCGATGGTTGTCCAATCTTGTTCCAGGGCCTCGCGCAGGGCGCGGCTTGCGCGCCGCGCGAGCCCGCGCCGCGCCAATATGACGATGTCGAACCCGCCCAACCGGTGCCGGTTGAGACGAAAACTCTCCCGCACCACGCGCTTGACCCGGTTGCGGGCAACCGCGGTTGGGACACTCTTGCGGGAGATAGCCAGACCGAGCCGCGGGTAACGGAGATCGTTCGCCTTGACGAGGGTGACCCACGCGTCATGATTCAGACGCCGCGGGCGGTTAAACACGCGTCGAAACTCTTTCTCGCAGGTCAGGCGGTCGCGGCGGGTAAAGCGCCGCCGGCCCGCGAACAACGGACCCGCCGTCAGGCCGACAGGCGCGCGCGCCCTTTCGCCCGGCGCGCCTTTAGGATCCGGCGCCCGTTCTTGGTGCGCATGCGCGCGCGGAACCCGTGGGTCCGTTTGCGATGTAGGTTACTGGGCTGGAACGTTCTTTTCATGGCTAGGGCCTGCGAGCGATTGGGGTGTCGAAAAGGTTTTGCTGAAAAAACAGCAGACTATTCCGTTCGTCCTGTCACTGTCAATAGAGCCGTCGGCTCTCCGCGGGTATAGATCGCCGGGCCGCGGCGCGTTAGACTGCTTGGTCTTCCGCAGCGCCGCTCTGCAGCCACCTACAACGATAAGAGAGGCCCTGACTCAGTGGTCGGTTCAATGTGGCAAAGTTGTCTCCACCGTCTCGAAGGCGAGTTGTCCGAGCAGCAGTTCAATACCTGGATTCGTCCGCTTCATGCCGTTGAAGAAGACGATGCCCTGCACTTGCTCGCACCAAACCGTTTCGTCCTCGACTGGGTGCGCGAACACTATTACCGCCAGATCACTGAGGTGGTCTCGTATCAGACGCACGGAGCGCCCGCGCGCGTGCTGCTCGAGATCGGCAGTACCCAACGCCCCACCCCGGCGGCGGCCCCGGCCCGCCCCGCCGCCGGCCGGAGCTTCCAGGCGGGGCAGGAAGTGGTACGCAGCAGCTTCCTCAGCCCACAGTTCGTCTTCGACAGCTTCGTCGAAGGCAAGTCCAACCAACTTGCACGGGCCGCATCCCGGCAGGTCGCCGACAACCCGGGCCGCGCTTACAACCCCCTGTTCATCTATGGGGGCGTCGGTCTCGGCAAGACCCATCTCATGCAGGCGGTCGGCAATCAAATGTTGCTGACCAATCCCTCGGCGCGGGTCATCTATCTCCACTCCGAGCGATTCGTCGGCGATATGATCAAGGCGCTGCAACATAACACAATCAACGAGTTTAAACGTTTTTATCGCTCGGTCGACGCGCTGCTCATCGACGACATCCAATTTTTCGCCGGCAAAGAGCGATCTCAGGAAGAGTTCTTCCATACCTTCAACGCCCTACTCGAGAACCAGCAGCAGGTCATCGTCACCTGCGACCGCTACCCGAAGGAGGTCAAGGGGCTGGAAGAACGGCTCAAATCCCGCTTCGGCTGGGGATTGACCGTCGCCATCGATCCGCCGGAACTCGAAACACGCGTCGCGATTCTAATTAGCAAGGCGGAGCAGTTTCAGGTACAGCTTCCCAACGAGGTAGCCTTCTTTGTCGCTAAACGAGTTCGTTCCAATGTGCGGGAACTGGAAGGCGCGTTGCGCCGTGTCGTGGCCAACGCACGATTCATCGGCTGCCCGATCACCGTGGATCTCGCCAAGGAGGCCCTCCGTGACCTGATTGCTCTTCAGAACAAGCTGGTCTCCATGGAAAACATCCAGAAGACCGTAGCGGAGTACTACAAGATCCGGGTGTCCGATCTACTATCCAAACGTCGCAGCCGCTCCATTACCCGCCCACGTCAACTGGCCATGGCATTGGCAAAAGAACTGACGAATCATAGTCTTCCGGAAATCGGCGACAGCTTCGGCGGTCGTGATCATACCACGGTTCTGCATGCCTGTCGGAAGATGCGGGAACTGACCGAGCTGGATGACCGAATCAAAGAAGACTACCAAAACCTGTACAGAACCCTGAGCACATAAAGGGGAGAACCTGTGGATAATCGCCGACACTTCTAAGGCACTCGATTTATCCACAACCTCTCCACCCAATGTCCCCAGGGGGTTCACAGGGATAGTGTTCATGTAATAAATTGTAATTAAAAGAGAAAATCGGCCTATCCACAGATAGGTGCGTGCCCTATTATTACTATAATCTTTAAAATTTAACTAAACTATTAATGATTCACCGATTCCTTAGGGATGACACGATGCAATTCACTATCCAGCGCGAACAACTACTGAAACCGCTCCAAGTCATCAGTGGGGTCGTCGAGCGTCGGCAGACCTTGCCGATCTTGTCGAATGTGCTGCTCAAGGGAGATGACAGCGGGATTACGTTGACCGCGACGGATCTCGAAGTGCAGCTCGTCGCACACTTGGACATATCTGTCGCGGAGCCTGGAGAGATCACACTGCCGGCGCGCAAGTTTCTGGATATCTGTCGAACGTTACCCGAGCAGGCGGAGTTGCAAATCGCCGTCAGCGGAGAGCGGGCCACCGTGCGTTCGGGTCGGAGCCGATTCACTTTGGCTACGTTGCCTGCGGAAGGATTTCCAAGCGTGGCGGTCGGCCGAGACGCATTGGGTTTCGTCATGCCGCAACGTGAACTGCGTGAACTGATTACCCGTACCCATTTCGCAATGGCGCTGCAGGATGTGCGCTATTACTTGAACGGCCTGCTGTTGGAGGTCGAGGAAGGGTTGCTTCGAGCGGTCGCGACAGACGGTCATCGCTTGGCGCTAGGGGAACTACCGGTCTCGGTAGAGGTTCCGCAGCGGCTCCAGGTAATCGTTCCGCGAAAAGGGATCCAGGAACTCCTTCGGATGCTGGAGGATTACGATACCCCGGTGGAGATCGCCATCGGCAGCAACCATATCCAGATTCGTCTGCCGGATCTGTGGTTCACATCGAAGCTGATCGACGGGCGCTTCCCTGAGTATCAACGTGTGATTCCGCGCGGCGGGGACAAGATTGTGAAAGCGGACCGCGAGGCCCTTCGCCAAGCACTCACACGTACTTCGATCCTTTCCAATGAGAAATTTCGTGGTGTACGACTCTTTCTGGCAAACGGAATCCTCAAAATGCAGGCGCACAATCCGGAGCAGGAGGAGGCCGAGGAGGAGTTGGAGGTGCAATATCGAGGCGGAGACCTGGAGATTGGATTCAACGTCACTTATCTTCTGGATGCCCTCGCAGCGATCTCATCGGATGGAGTCGAGCTGGAGATGACGGACGGAAACAGCAGCGTACTGGTTCGGGGGCAGGACGACAGCCCGTATCGTTACGTTGTCATGCCGATGCGGCTGTAGCCGCTTTCACGCCCGACGGAAGGTTCCACGTGAAACCTTCCGTGGTAGGCAGCAGCCCCCTCCTTCGACACCCCTTGAGGTTTCACGTGGAACATTGGTTGCCATCCAGCCAGCGGCTCTTGGTGATATACTGTCCGGGTTCCGCTGCATGGAAATGTCGATGATCGAAAGCCCCCGCTACGATTCCACCAACATCAAAGTCCTCAAGGGTCTGGATGCTGTTCGAAAACGACCCGGGATGTACATCGGGGATACCGATGATGGAACGGGGCTCCACCACATGGTCTTCGAAGTGGTCGATAATTCCATCGACGAGGCCCTGGCCGGTTACTGTACCGAAATCAGCATCATTATCCACAGTGACGAGTCCGTAACCGTAGTCGACAATGGCCGGGGTATCCCTGTCGACGAACACCTTGAAGAGCATCGTTCCGCCGCGGAGGTCATCATGACCATCCTTCATGCCGGCGGTAAATTCGATAGCAACTCCTACAAGGTGTCGGGCGGCCTCCATGGTGTCGGCGTGTCCGTAGTCAACGCTCTCTCCGAGCAACTCCAGCTTACAATTCGCCGCGAGGGCAAGATCTGGCAACAGGAATACCGTATGGGGGTTCCGCAGGCACCCCTCCGGCCGGTCGGCGACACCGATCAGACCGGTACCGAGATCCGGTTCCGACCCGCGGACTCGATCTTTTCCAACATCGAGTTTCACTATGACGTCTTGTCCAAGCGCTTGCGGGAACTCTCGTTTCTCAACTCCGGCGTGCGTATCCGACTCATCGACGAGCGGACCGACAAGGTCAACCAATTCGAGTATCAGGGCGGTATCCGTGCGTTCGTCGAGCACCTCAACCGCAACAAAACCCCCTTGCACCCGACGGTGTTCTACTTCACCAGCGAACGGGACCAGACCGGCGTCGAAGTGGCGATGCAGTGGAACGATTCCTACCAAGAGAATATTTTCTGCTTCACCAACAACATTCCACAGCGCGACGGCGGCTCCCACTTGGCCGGTCTGCGTGCGGGTCTGACACGTACGCTTAATCAGTACATGGAGAAAGAGGGCATCACCCGCAAGGCCAAGGTGGCGATCAGCGGCGACGATGTACGCGAAGGTCTCACCGCGGTCCTGTCCGTGAAACTCCCCGACCCGAAGTTTTCTTCGCAGACCAAGGAGAAGCTCGTCTCCTCGGAGGTGCGCGCGGTGGTTGAAGCGGCGGTCTCAGAGGCGCTACGGGCGTTTCTGCTCGAGAATCCCGCCGACGCCCGGGCGATCACCGGCAAGATCATCGAGGCCTCCCGGGCCCGCGAGGCGGCCCGGCGCGCACGCGACATGACCCGTCGCAAGGGGGCTCTGGATCTGGCCGGACTCCCCGGAAAGCTGGCCGATTGCCAGGAACGCGACCCCGCTCAATCTGAACTGTTCCTCGTGGAGGGGGACTCCGCCGGCGGCTCCGCCAAACAGGGCCGCGACCGCCGCTTTCAGGCGATCCTGCCGCTGAAGGGCAAGATCTTGAACGTCGAGAAGGCGCGGTTCGACAAGATGTTATCTTCCACGGAGGTGGTGGTCCTGATCACTGCATTGGGGTGCGGGATCGGAAAGGAAGAATTCAATCCGGACAAGCTGCGCTATCATCGCATCATCATCATGACGGACGCCGACGTCGACGGATCGCACATTCGCACCCTCCTTTTGACCTTCTTCTACCGGCAGATGCCCGAATTGATCGAGCGCGGCTACGTCTACATTGCACAACCGCCCTTATTCAAGGTGAAGCGAGGCAAGCAGGAACACTACGTCAAAGACGAGGCCGAATTGACCGAGTATCTGCTTCAGGCGGCGTTGGATGGTGCCGCACTGCACGTGGTCTCCGACGCCCCGCCGCTTGCCGGTGCCGCGCTCGATGGGTTGGCCAGGGCCTACACCGGTGTTCTGGCCGCCATCCATCGTCTCTCCAAGCGCCAGGACCCCAAGGTCCTGGAGGCGATGATCTATCTGCCGGCCCTGGAAAAAGAGGCGGTACTGGACCGTGGCCGCATAACCGCCTGGCTGGGGGAACTGGAGAGTCGCTTGAATGCGGGTTTGACCGTGGGAGTCCGCTATGAGCTTTCGCTGGAACCTGCCGCCGACGCGGAGCATTCGCAGATCCGTGTGTGCAAGCGTACCCATGGCATCACCGCCGAACAGGTTCTATCGATGGAGTTCTTCGACTCCGCGGAGTATCGGGCCATGGCCGATCTTGGCCGCAACCTCGATGGTCTGCTCGGCGAGGGGGCCTGGGTCGGACGCGGCGAGCGTCGCGAAGCGGTAACCAGTTTCGGGCAGGCGATGGAATGGCTGCTGGCGGAGGCCCGACGCGGGCAGCAGATCCAGCGGTACAAGGGCCTCGGAGAGATGAATCCGGCGCAGCTCTGGGAGACCACGATGGATTCCGAGAGCCGGCGGCTGCTCCAGGTCAAGATCGAAGATGTCATCGGGACCGACGAGATCTTCACCACGCTGATGGGGGATCATGTCGAGCCACGACGCGAGTTTATCGAGCGAAACGCCCTCTACGCCTCCAATTTGGATGTGTAACTCGTTGTTTTAGATAGCTTTACTACTACTCACCCTACTTCTCCACCCCCGGCGCTCCGTCGTAGGCGGAACTGATGGAGTGCATCCGGCCCTCGATCCACGCCTCCACCCGGCCGATGATCTGTCCTACGGAGAGCCCCGCCGGATCGATGGGCGGGCCGATCACCACGCGAATCACCCCCGGGCGCTTGCGGAAACTGCGGCGCGGCCAGAAGTCCCCGGCGTTGTGGGCGACCGGTACGATCGGGTAGCCGGTGCGCTTTGCGAGCACCGCACCGCCGATCCGGTAGCGACCCCCGCGACCGGGGGCGACCCGCGTCCCCTCGGGGAAGATCACCAGCCAGCGACCCTGTTGCAGGCGACGGCGGCCCTGTTCGACGAGCTGCTCAACTGCGCGCCGCCCGGCTTTTCGGTCGATCGCCACCGGATCGAGCATCGCCAGTGCCCAGCCGAGAAAGGGGACTCGCAGCAGCTCCCGCTTCAGGACCCATGTGTGCTCCGGGAAGATGAGTTGCAGGCCCATTGTCTCCCAGGCCGATTGGTGCTTGGACATGACGATCGCGGGCCCCGGCGGGATGTTCTCCCGGCCCTCGACCTCGTAGCGCAGGCCGCAACTGACGGCAAGCCACCAGAGGTTGAAACGCGTCCATTGGGTGATGATGCGATAGCGCTGGTGCACCGGGAGCGGGAAGGTGAACAGGCTCAGCACCGACCAGACGACGGTGGTGACCACGGTCACCGTTGCGTACACGCCGGAGCGCAGCAGCACGAGTGCGCCGTCCGCGGAATCGCCCGAGCTCACGCCTCCGCGCCCGTCGTCTTGAGGTGTGCGTCGACGAACGACGCAAGATCCGCGAATACGGCAAGCCCCGCCGGCAGGCCCGCCGCTGCTGCGGTGCGCGCGCCGTTTCCCGTGCGCACCAGCACGGGGGTCGCCCCCGCCTCCGCGGCCGCCTGGAGATCGCGCAACGAGTCCCCCACCACCGGCACGCCCTTCAGCGAGGTCCCGAGTCGTCGTGCGATCTCGTACAACAACCCCGGTTCGGGCTTGCGGCAGACGCACCCGTCGTCGGGGGCGTGCGGGCAGAAGAAGCTTGCTTCGACCACGCCCCCGACGTTCGCCAGTTCACGATGCATGCGAATGTGGATCGCCGTCAGGCCGTCGTTGTCGAGCAGACCCCGGGCCAGTGCCGACTGATTGGTTACGACCACTACGCGGTACCCCGCGCGGTTGAGCCGAGCCACGGCCTCCAGGCTCCCGGGGATCGGGTGCCACTCGTCGGGACCCTTGATGTAGTCCTCGGAATCCTCGTTGAGGACTCCGTCCCGGTCGAGGATCGCCAGTTTCATGCGCGCGCCTCCTTCGTCCATCCGCGGGGCGTCGTCTCCATCGGCTCAGGTGTCGCGGAATTCCGAGACCCGGATCCTGCCGTTGATCATACGCGCCTCACGCTGCATGAGCCGTTCCATCTTGGTCCAGAAGGCGTCGCGCAGATCGAACTGCGCCGAGATTGCGGTTCCCAGCAACAGGATGAACAAGTCCGCGCACTCCTCCGCGAGGTGTTCCATGTCCTTGCCCTTGGTCACGCACGAGGAGATCTCGCCCAACTCCTCGGCCATCAGCGCAATCCGGTACGTCAGCTCCTCGCCCCCGGTCTCCCGAAAGCGGTGCTTGTCATGGAATCGCTGCACCGCCGCGAGCATCGTCGTGTACGAATCCCGGTCGCCGGTCCCCGCCGCGTCTTCCATACCGCTTCGCTCACCTGTCCCCACCGTTCAACCCTCCGCCTGCACCTGTTTTCCACGTCATCCCTGGAGTCGCGAGACGTCCGCGATCTGCAGGAACAGCGCGCCGATCGCGTGGAGGAGCGCAAGCCGGTTGGCACGCAGCGCCTCGTCCTCCGCCATGACCATCACCGCGTCGAAGAATCGGTCCACGGGGTCCTTGAGGCCGGCCAGGGCCGCCAATGCCTGCGTGTATTCACCCGCCTCGATCCACGGCCGCACCTCGGCGCGCAATTTATCGAACTCTTTGTACAGAGCGAGCTCCTCCGGTGCCTGCAGACGACCCGGATCCACGGCCGCATCGGAACGATAGCCGGCTTGGCGCAGAATATTGCGCAGTCGCTTGTTGGCCGCGCTGAGGCTCGCCGCCTCGGGGAGTTCGCGAAAGTGCGCCACCGCCCGCACGCGGCGGTCGAAATCCGCCGGACGAGTCGGGCGGCACGCAAGCACGGCATCGAACACGTCCGGCGCGATGCCGCGCTCCAGGTAGTACGCACGCAGGCGTTCGAGGACGAATTCGAGCACCTCCGGTACCGCGTCCGCCGCCTGCGGGAAATCGCGGTACGCCGTACCGGCACGATCGAGCAACCACTGCAGGTCGAGATCGCGCCCGCCCTCGATCAGGATACGCAGGACGCCGATCGCCGCGCGGCGCAGCGCGAACGGGTCCTTGTCGCCGCTCGGTCGCAGCCCGACGGCGAAGATCCCGACCAGGGTGTCGAGTCGTTCGGCGAGCGCCAGCGCCGCACCCGCCGGGCTCTGCGGAAGCGCGTCGCCGGCGTGGCGCGGTTGGTACCGCTCCTCGATGGCCGCCGCGACCGCCTCCGGCTCGCCGCCGAGCCGCGCGTAGTGACGACCCATCACGCCTTGCAGCTCCGGGAATTCCCCCACCATCCGGGTCAGCAGGTCGCATTGGCCGATCTGCGCGGCGCGCACCGCGAGTGCCGGGTCGGAACCGATGTGCGGCGCGATCTCCGTGACCAATCGCGCCACGCGCTCGCTCTTGTCGTAGAGCGAACCGAGCCGTTCCTGGAACACCATGTCGCGCAGCCCCTCGCGCCGTGCGGCGAGGGGCTGCCGACGGTCCTGCTCCCAGAAGAAGGCGGCGTCCGCGAGACGCGGGCGCGTCACCCGTTCGTTGCCGGCGATCACCTGCGCCGGGTCCCGGCTCTCGATGTTGCTCACGGTCACGAAGTTCGGGAGCAGCGCCCCGTCGGCATCTTCCACGGCGAAATAGCGTTGGTGGATCTGCAGCGTCGCAATGAGCACTTCGCGCGGCAGCTCCAGGAATCGCCGTTCGAAACCGCCCGCGAGCGGCACCGGCCATTCCACCAGCGCGGTGACCTCGTCGAGCAGGGCCTCGTCCCACAGGACGCGCCCGCCGAGCGCCGCGGCCGCCGTATCGGCGCCGGCGCGGATCGCGTCCCGGCGCACGGCAAAATCCGCCAGCACCCGGCCGGGCTCGCGCAGCACCCGCGCGTAGTCGCCCGGGTGCTGCACCGCCACCGGGGCCGGGTGATGGAAGCGGTGGCCGTGACTGTGCCGGCCGGTGCGCACGCCGAGCAGTTCCGTCTCGACGCAGGCCTCACCGAACAGCAGCAGCGCCCAATGTACCGGGCGCACGAACTCCACGCGGCCCTCGCCCCAGCGCATGCGCCGTGCGATGGGCAGCGCGGCGAGTGCGGCACGCACGATCTCCGGCAGCAGATCGACCGTGCGCCGCCCGCGGACCGTTCGCGAGAACTGCAGCCACGTCCCCTTGTCCGTCTCCAGCCGGCCCAGTTCCTCCACGTGCACCCCACACGCGCGTGCAAACCCCTGCGCCGCCGGCGTCGGTCGGCCGGCGGGGTCGAACGCGGCGGCCAGCGCCGGGCCGCGCCGGGTCTCGGCGCGATCCGCCTGGGAACCGGCTACCGACTCGATCCATACCGCGAGGCGTCGCGGTGCGGCATAGCGGTGCGCGTCGCCGTGTGTCAGCCCGGCGGCCGCGAGGCCGGCGCACAGCCCTTCCTCGAAGGCATCCGAGAGCCGCGGCAGCGCGCGCGGGGGCAACTCTTCGGTGCCGATCTCCACCAACAGGTCATCACTGTCCGTCATGGCGCATCGCCCGCGGGACGGCGCTGCAGCGGGAAGCCCAGCGCCGCGCGCCGCGCCAGGTAACGCTCCGCCACGGCGCGCGCCAGGGCCCGCACCCGCAGCAGGTAACGCCGGCGCTCGGTCACGGAGATCGCATTGCGTGCATCCAGCAGATTGAAGGTATGCGAGGCCTTGAGGGCCATTTCATAGGCCGGCAATGGCAGGTCCAGGTCCGCCAGCCGCCGGCTCTCCGCCTCGCAGGTGTCGAACCACCGGAACAGGGCCTCCACATCGGCGTGTTCGAAGTTGTAAGCGGACATCTCCACCTCGTTCTGGTGGAACACGTCACCGTAGGAGATCCGCCCCTGCGCGCCGGTGGTCCATGTCAGGTCGAAGACGCTGTCGACGCCCTGCAGGTACATGGCGATACGCTCCAGTCCGTAGGTGATCTCCCCCATGACCGGGGCGCAGTCCAGGCCGCCCACCTGCTGGAAATACGTGAACTGCGTGACCTCCATGCCGTTGAGCCACACCTCCCAGCCGAGCCCCCACGCGCCCAGGGTCGGGGACTCCCAGTTGTCTTCCACGAAGCGGATGTCGTGCACCAGCGGGTCCAGGCCCAGGGCGCGCAGCGAGTCGAGGTACATCTCCTGGATATCGGGCGGGGAGGGTTTGAGTACCACCTGGAACTGATAGTAGTGCTGTAACCGGTTCGGATTCTCGCCGTAGCGCCCATCCGTGGGGCGGCGTGAGGGCTGCACGTAGGCGGCGTTCCATGGCTCGGGCCCTACCGCGCGCAGAAACGTCGCCGGATGGAAGGTCCCCGCCCCGACTTCGAGATCGTAGGGCTGCAGCAGCACGCAGCCGCGTGCGGACCAGTAGTGCTGCAGCGCCAGGATCAGGTCCTGGAAGGTGGCGGGCGGTGTGGGTGAGGGCGACTCGGCCACGGGTGCTTTTCCGGAAATTCCTTTGGGGCCCCTGGGGGCGGCGGTCGGAAACGGCGGACCAGTATAGCGTGCCGACGGGCGCGAACGAAGGTCGTCGAGCCGGTTCCGATCCGGGTTAAAGATCCCCTACCCGATGGTCGATCAACCATAGGGAGGGATGAACGATGCACGAATTGGTCCTGCAACCGAGCGCCGCCGCACAATGGCACACCCTCGTCGGGGAGGCGCAGCGCGTATGCCGCTGCGATCTCGGTGAAGACCTGGAGAGCTATCTGGTCTTCCTGCTGATGCGCTTCACGGGCGAGCCGCAGCTCGCCGCGCGGGTCATGGCACTGGACTACCTGCGTGCCCTCGACACGCACGGGACCCACCGCGCCGAGCGGTTGCGCGACGTCGGCGATCAGTGCCTGTTGTTCTCGGGATTGTTCCCCGGGCGCGGCGAACGGCGCCTGGTCTCGCCGGGCTATTTCGTGGGCCTCGGGCGCAGCGCCTATCGCGAACTCGCGGCCACGCGCACGCGCGGGTTGCACGCCCTGTTCGAGCGCCTCGCCGCGACCTTCGTCTCCCTGATGGATGTACTGCAGGCGACTCGGGAGGTCGATGGCGTCGCGGGCGCGGACCTGCTGCGTGCCGCCGAACTCTGGTACGAGACCGGCAGCCGCCGCGCCTTCGAGCGCCTGATCGGTGTGAGCGGCGCCGTCCCGGGCCCGCCCGCCCCGGTGGGCGGACCGGTACACTAATAACATTTCACGTCAGAGGCCCGTGGCCGGCGCGTGCAGCGCAACGCTGGCCCGGACTCGGTGGATCTTCTACACTCCCCCTTTCTTCCTCGGCCGCACGGCGGCGTTTTTCTGCGGATTTTGCAGGGGTATCTCCATGGCGGAGCCGCGCACGGCGGTGGCCCTCATCTCCGGCGGGCTGGACTCGTTGCTCGCCGCGCGCGTGATCCTCGATCAGGGGATTCGTGTGGAGGGGGTCAATTTCTTCACCGGTTTTTGCGTGGAGGGACACACGCACGCCATTCGCAGCCGCGAGCGCGACCGCCCGAAACGCAACAACGCCCTGTGGGTGGCGGAGCAACTGGGCATCCGGCTACACCTCATCGATGTCTCCACCGATTACAAGGACGTGGTGCTCAATCCCCGACACGGTTACGGCCATAACCTGAATCCCTGTCTGGACTGCAAGGGGTTCATGGTCGGGCGCGCCTACGCGTGGATGCAAGAGCACGGGTTCGATTTCGTGATCACCGGCGAGGTCGTCGGCCAGCGGCCCATGTCGCAGCGCCGGGACACGATGCCGGTGATCGCGCGCGAGTCGGGCGCCGGCGACCGGCTGCTGCGCCCGCTGAGCGCCAAGCTCCTGCCCCCCACCCTGCCCGAACGCGAGGGCTGGGTCGAGCGCGAGCGGCTGCTCGACTTCAGCGGGCGTACCCGCAAGCCGCAGATGGCCCTGGCGGAGCACTACGGGTTTCGTGACTACGCCCAGCCGGCCGGGGGGTGCTGTTTCCTGACCGACCCGCGCTACGCGGCGAAGCTCGCCGACCTGTGGCGTGCGCGCGCTACGCGCGACTACGAACTGGACGACATCATGCTCCTCAAGGTCGGGCGCCACCTGCGCCCCCGGCCGCACTTCAAGCTGATCGTTGCGCGCGAGGAGGGGGAGAACCGCTTCCTCGAGGGTTACCGCAAGCAGTTCACGAACCTCACCACGGTGAGCCACCCGGGACCGCTGGTACTGGTGGACGGCGAGGTCTCGGACGGGGACCTCGAACTGGCGGCGCGGCTGACGGCGCGGTTCAGCCAGGGACGCGGGGCGCCGCGGGTGCAGGTCGCCGTGGCGCACGGCGGGGGGAAGCCGCGCCTTTTCGAGGTCGCGCCGCTGCCTGCCGAGGAGATCCCCGCGGAGTGGTATCTGTGAACCGCCAAGTGCTCGATGTCCGACGCCTGCTCTGCCCGCTGCCCGTGATCCGTACTCAGGACCGTGTGCGGGACTTGGCGCACGGCGAGCAGCTCGAGATTCGTTGCACCGACCCCGGGGCGAGCCACGATATCCCGGCCTGGTGCCGGATGTATGGTCACCGGGTGATCGGGATCCGGGAGGCGTCCGGAGAGATCTCCATCACCATCGAGGTGGTCTCGGACGAGGAAGCCGGGCGTCGGTAGCCGTCGTCGCGCCCGTCATCCCCGAGAACCCATGGCCAACGGCATCGCCCACCATCATACGACGTCCCCGGACGCCGGCGTCCGCTACCGGGCCGTGTACCGCGTGACCGTCGTCGGCGCGGTGATCAACGTCGTGCTGGCCGGCGCCAAGATCCTGTTCGGCATCATCGGCCGGTCGCAGGCGCTGGTCGTCGACGGCGTCCACTCCCTTTCCGACCTCGCCTCGGACGCCATGGTACTGGTCGCCGCGCGCCACGGGAGCCGGGATGCCGACGAGGACCACCCGTACGGGCATGCGCGCGTCGAGACCGCGGTCACGGTCGGGCTCGGCGTGTTGCTGATCGCCGTGGGCGCGGGCATCGGCTACGAGACCGGGAGCCGGCTGTTCGCGCCGAAGGAGTTGTTGCGGCCGGATCTGCTCACACTGATCGTCGCCCTGCTGTCGATCGTCTCCAAGGAGGGTCTCTACCACTACACGGTGCGCGCCGCGCGCCGCGTGCGCTCCAATCTGTTGCAGGCCAACGCCTGGCACCATCGCAGCGATGCCATCTCCTCGGTGGTGGTCGCCATCGGCATCGGCGGCACCATGGCCGGGCTGCCGTACCTGGATGCGGTCGCGGCCGTGATCGTCGCGCTGATGATCGCCAAGATCGGTTGGGATCTGAGCTGGCAGAGCCTGCGCGAGCTGGTCGATACCGGTCTCGATCGGGAACAGGTGGCGGCGGTGAAGCAGGCGATCCTCGCCGTCGACGGCGTGCAGGCCCTGCACCTGTTGCGCAGCCGGCGCATGGGACGCGACGCGCTGGTGGACGTACACATCCTGGTGGATCCGAAGGTGAGCGTCTCCGAGGGGCACCAGATCAGCGAGACTGTCCGCAGACGGCTGATGCGCCGGTTCGATGAGATCAGCGACGTCCTCGTGCACATCGATACCGAGGACGACGAGGCCACGATGTCCTCGTACGACCTGCCGCTGCGCGAGGAGATGCTCGATCGATTGCATCGGCAATGGCGCGGCTTTGACGAGGCACGGCGCATCGAACGCGTCACCCTGCACTACCTGGAAGGCCGGGTGGACGTGGAGGTGGTTCTGCCGCTGGATGTCGTCGCCGACCTGCAGGCCGCGCGGGCGCTGGCACGGGCGCTGGCACGCCGCGCCAAGTCGCTCGACGGCGTGGGTGAAGTCCGGGTGCAGTTCGAGGCCGCATCCGCGTAAAATGAGTGCGCGCGCGACTGCGACGCACCATGATGGTGCGCTTCCCGGCCCCGCCTCCCGGAAATCTTTGTAAAAGATGTTTAAGAACACCAGGTTGAGTTCATGGCACGGATCGTGCTTCATCCCTGTAATCGGTTCCGGTGGCCAAGGGAACCGAGGAACCCCGGTGATCGCCCTGAAGGGCTACGGGTCACCTCGAAATCGATATCGCTGTTGATATCGACCCCGGTATCGGAAATCCTCGGCGCTGCCGCCAGTCCCGGCGCCCGAGTCACTGCCCAGGAGGCCCTTTCATGTCCGCAAACGTTCTGAAGTTGATGAAAGACAAAGAAGTGAAGTTCGTGGATCTGCGCTTCGTCGACACGCGCGGCAAGGAGCAGCACGTGTCCCTGCCCGCGAGCCAGATCGATACCGGGTTCTTCAAGGACGGCAAGATGTTCGATGGCTCGAGCATCGCCGGTTGGAAGTGCATCAACGAGTCCGACATGGTGCTGATGCCGGATGCCGAGAGTGCGGTGATGGATCCGTTTACCGACGAGGCCACGCTGCTCCTGCGCTGCGACATCCTCGAGCCGGCGACCATGCAGGGCTACGGGCGCGATCCGCGCACGATCGCCAAGCGTGCCGAGGCCTATCTCAAGTCCACCAAGATCGCAGACACCGCTTACTTCGGGCCGGAACCGGAATTCTTCATCCTCGACGACGTGCGCTGGGGCACCACCATGAGCGGGGCCTTCTACAAGGTCGATTCGGACGAGGCGTCGTGGAACTCCGAGCGCGTGTTCGAGGACGGCAACATCGGCCACCGGCCGTCGATCAAGGGCGGCTATTTCCCGGTGCCGCCGGTGGATTCCCTGCAGGACATCCGTTCGGCCATGTGCCTGGCGCTCGAGGAGATGGGCATCAAGGTGGAGATGCACCACCACGAGGTGGCGACTGCGGGACAGTGCGAGATCGGCACCGCCTTCAACTCCCTGGTGCGCAAAGCCGATGAAATGCTGATCATGAAATACGTGGTGCAGAATGTCGCCCACGCCTACGGCAAGACCGCGACGTTCATGCCCAAGCCCCTCGTCGGAGACAACGGCAACGGGATGCACGTGCATCAGTCGCTCGCCAAACAGGGAAAAAACCTGTTCATGGGCAACAAGTACGGCGGCCTCTCGGAACTGGCCCTGTACTACATCGGCGGCATCTTCAAGCACGCGCGCGCGCTCAACGCCTTCACCAACGCCAGCACCAACAGCTACAAGCGGCTGGTACCCGGCTTCGAGGCGCCGATCCTGTTGGCCTACTCGGCGAGCAACCGCTCGGCCTCGGTACGCATCCCCTCCGTGTCCAACCCCAAGGCGCGACGCATCGAAGTGCGATTCCCGGACGCCTGCGGCAACACGTACTTCGCCTTTACCGCGATGATGATGGCCGGACTCGACGGTATTCAGAACAAGATCCACCCCGGTGAATCCATGGACAAGGACCTCTACGACCTGCCGCCCGAGGAAGAGGAGAAAATTTCGACGGTCTGCCATTCGTTGGACCAGGCACTCGATGCCCTTGACGTGGATCGCGAGTTCCTCAAGGCGGGCGGGGTGTTCACGGACGACTTGATCGACGGTTATATCGATCTCAAGATGCAGGAGATCACCCGCCTGCGGATGACCACCCACCCGGTCGAGTTCGACCTCTACTACAGCCTCTAGGCTGGGTGTCCGTCGGACTTGGGGTGGTTTTAGTGCGGCAGCGGCGCGACGGCGGGTGCTCCGACCAGGGGGTGCCCGCCGTTTTTTGATCTTCGCCGCAGGTCCCGCGATACCGAATCCGCCGCGGGCCGGATGCGTCGCGGTTGCTTCCTGTGTGCCGCTCTACTATTGTAAAGAAATGCGCCGCATCGCGTTCCTGCTCGTCCTCGTGGCGACCCCCGCCCTGGTCGCCGCCGCCACGGTGTACCGCTGGGTGGAACCGAACGGGACGGTGGTCTTCTCCGACCAACCGCACCGCGGAGCGCGCAAGGTGATCATCCCGCCGGCCAACGTCTACAAACCCGGCAAACTCCCGAATCCCAGGCCCTTCGCTTCCACGACGCAGGGCGTTGCGCCCTATCGGGTCTTGCGTATCTCCGCACCCGCGCCGGATGCCACGGTGCGCCGCAACAACGGGGATGTCACGGTGCGGCTGGAGATGAAGCCGCCCTTGAGGACGGACCAGGGGCAGGCCATCGCACTGGTCCTGGACGGGAAGCGCCTCGCCGAGCGCTACCGCGCGCCGCAGGCCGTCCTCCGCAACATCGATCGGGGCACCCATACGCTGCAAGCGCAGATCGTGAATGACGCCGGCAAGGTCCTGATGTCCAGCCCTTCGGTCACGTTCCACCTGATGCGCTACTCGCGACTCTCGGCGCCGACGGCCCAATCGGGGCGCAACCCCAACCCGAATGTGTTGAGCCCCAATCCCAACGTGCGCAGCCGGAATCCGAATGTGCTGAGTCCTCACCCCAACGTACTTAGCCCGCACCCCAACGTGGTCACTCCCTCGCGCTGATCATCCGACGGCATGCGGGTCGATCACACGACGCGCACCGGATTGGTGCAGAATGGCGGTCGACTCCTCGGTCCCCGCTCCATGAAAACGGCGGATACTCGAGGGCGGCAGGACATCGCGTGTCGCCGGACGGTCCGCTATCTCTTTTATAACCAACGGCTTTAAAATGTGATTCTGAAATAGGCCCGAGCGGGAGCCGTGGGTTCCCGACGACTGGTTTGGTTTTTGCAAGCAAGCGGGGTATGGCAGTGCGGGTGTGGTCATCGAAGGCCCAGGCACAGCGGATCGTGGAGAACCTGAGCACCGCCGTGCTGCTGCTCGGCGAGGACTTGTGCGTGCGCTATCTCAATCCGGCCGCCGAGGCCTTGTTCGAGATCAGCGCCCGCCAGGCGCAGGACTTGGCGCTGGGTGCCGCGCTCCCGGGGGCCGGGGTGCTGGTGTCGATCCTGCGCCAGGCCGCGGCCGGTGCACGCGCCTATACGGAGCGCGGCGTGGAGGTGCGTCTGCCGCCGGATCGGAGTATCACGGTGGATTGTACGGTGACCCCGTTGAGCGACGCCGGCAAGGCACGCTCCCTGCTGCTGGAGATCGTTCAGGTCGACCTCCCGCTGCGCATCGCCCGGGAGGAGAGCCTGATCGCCCAGAACCAAGCCACGCGCATCCTGACCCGGGGGCTCGCGCACGAGATCAAGAACCCCTTGGGCGGATTGCGGGGCGCCGCGCAATTGCTCGAACGCGAGCTGCCCGGCCCGGCGCTTCAGGAGTACACGCGCATCATCATCGGCGAGGCGGATCGCCTGCAGGCGCTGGTGGACCGGATGCTCGGTCCCAACGGGCCGCCGCGCACCGGCCCGGTCAATATCCATGAGGTCGTCGAACACGTGCGCGGCCTGATCGAGGCGGAGGCGCCGGCCGAGGTACGGATCGTGCGTGACTACGACCCGAGCATCCCGCCCCTGGCGGGCGACCGCGACCAACTCGTGCAGGCGCTGTTGAATATCGTGCGCAACGCCCTGCAGGCGGTGGGTGAGCGCGGGACGATCCGGTTGCGCACCCGGGCCGATCGCCAGCTCACGATCGGCGCGCGGCGCCACAAGCTCGTGGCGCGCATCGAGGTGATCGACGACGGCCCCGGAATCCCGGCCGGGATGCAGGAGAGCATCTTCTACCCCCTGATCACCGGTCGGGAAGGTGGCACCGGGCTGGGTCTGTCCATCGCCCAGTCCCTGGTGAGTCACCACGGTGGCCTGATCGAGTGCGCCAGCCGCCCCGGCCATACCGAATTCACCCTGTTGTTGCCCCTGCCCTTGCCGTCGGAGTCCAGTGATGAGTAGCCCGGAACGAATTTGGATTATCGACGACGACCGGTCGATCCGGTGGGTACTCGAGCGCGCCCTGCGCCAAGCCGACATGAACGTCGAGAGTTTCGAGAGCGCCGCGGGGGTCCTCGACGCCTTGTCTCGCAACCCCCCGGACGCGATCGTCACCGACGTGCGTATGCCCGGCATGAACGGCATGGAGTTGCTGGAGCGCATCCAGGCGCAGCAGCCCGACCTGCCGGTGATCATCATGACCGCGCACTCCGATCTCGACAGCGCCGTCTCCGCCTATCAGGGGGGCGCATTCGAATACCTGCCCAAGCCCTTCGACATCGACGAAGCGGTCGCGGTCGTGCGTCGCGCCGTCGCTCAGCGCCGGACCGGGCGGGGCGGAGCCTGTCCCGCGCCCGCCCCCCCCGACGCGGAGATCATCGGCGAGGCCCCGGCCATGCAGGAGGTCTTCCGCGCCATCGGACGGCTGTCGCGGTCCAAGATCACGGTCCTGATCAACGGCGAGTCCGGCACCGGAAAGGAACTCGTCGCCCGAGCCCTGCACCGCCACAGCCCGCGCGCGGAGTGCCCGTTCATCGCGCTGAATACCGCCGCCATCCCCCGGGACCTGCTGGAATCGGAGCTGTTCGGCCACGAACGCGGCGCCTTTACCGGCGCCACCAGCCTGCGGCGCGGGCGTTTCGAGCAGGCCGACGGCGGTACGCTGTTCCTCGACGAGATCGGCGACATGCCGGCCGAACTGCAGACGCGGCTGCTGCGGGTGTTGGCGGACGGCGAGTTCTACCGGGTCGGCGGGCACACCCCCATCCAGGTGGACGTGCGCATCATCACCGCCACCCACCAGGACCTCGAGCAGCGCGTGCGCGAGGGGCGTTTCCGGGAGGACTTGTTCCACCGGCTCAACGTCATCCGCATTCACATCCCGCCGCTACGTGAGCGCCGCCCCGATATCCCGGTCCTGGCGCGGTCTTTCCTGGAGCGCGCGGCCCGGGAGCTGGGCGTCGAGCCCAAGATCCTGCGCCCGGAGGTGGCGTCTTACCTGCAAGGTCTCGACTGGCCGGGCAACGTGCGCCAGCTCGAGAATACCTGCCGCTGGCTCACGGTAATGGCGCCGGCGCGCGAGATCCACCTGGACGACCTGCCTCCGGAACTACGCGCGGGCACTTCGACGACGCGCGGCACCGAGGACTGGGAGGCGGGCCTGCGCCGCTGGGCCGACCAACGTCTGGCACAGGGTGAGCGCGAACTCCTCGATCAGGCCGTGCCGCGCGTCGAGCGGATCCTGATCGAGGCCGCGCTACGCCGCACCGGCGGTCGGCGCCAGGACGCCGCGAAGCTGCTCGGGTGGGGGCGCAACACCCTCACCCGCAAGATCCGGGAACTCGGGATGGAACCGGAGGCGGGGTGCGAAGCGGACTGACCCCACCGGTTTTTTGCTTGGTGTCAGTAAAACTTCTTCTGCGGTTTCGGCCGCCGCCCACGGCCTTCACGGCGTGGAATCGTCCGCGACCAAGAAACGATCGACACAGGTCTTGGGGGAGATTGTCGAACTTCCGGCGGGCGGATGTTCGAGCAGCAATCGATCGCCGGTGATGAGAATGCTCCCGGAGAAGGCCCCCAACAGTGCCCAGAGATGATCGTCGCCGTGATCGGGCGCAGGAGAAGCGGGTTTCGGCTCGCGCCACATGGCGTTCGCTGCGAGTTCCACGAGCAAGCGATCGACTTCCGCCTCGGCCAAGCCGTGCAGCTCGGTGAGCTTGGGCCTCAACAGTACCGACCGGTACTCATCCAGTAACACCGGGGATAAAAGATATAGCACCGCCCCGGACAACATGGCATCCAGGATCATGGCTACCGGGCTTTGGCTCGAATCGGTGATCAGCCCGGCGACCACTACCTTCGTATCGACGACGAATACGGCCGGGGTCATCGCCTGCGCGCGGCATGTGTTTCCTCAACCGCCAACTCCAGCGCCTTGTCCGCGTCGAGTTGCGCATGCATCCGCGCCTGTGCAACCAACGCACGGGCACTTGCCTGGTCTTGTATGCCACGCAGGCGCAAGCTCTCCTCGATGATCGAGGCAATAGAACGGCCTTGGCGCGCCGCCGTTTCCTTCACGGCGCGATGCAGGTCGTCGTCGAGAGTGATCGGCAGACGGCTCATGCGCTGGTGTTTCGTGATCTGCTGTATGGCAGATCAGCACAAAAACACCGAATCACCGCGTCACCGACCGATAGAGGTCAGTACAGCTCGCGCTGATAGATGACGCTGTCCGGGCCGTTGAACACGCCGAAGGAGGCGCGCCCGACGGGGTCGGTGGCACCGCCGGTGGGGTTCCAGTCGTAGCGCAGCCATGCCGGCACGTTCCCGGTCACGTCCACCGAGCCGACCTTGCCGGCGCCGGGGGCGGACAGCGTCAGCGAGCCGCTCCCGGCGCTGAGCGTCACCGCGGTGACCGCCGTATCGCCCGGGAGCAGCGCGCCGGTCCGGTTCCCGAGCGTAAAGTCGCCCTGCGTGAGCGTCGTACAGGTATCGGCGGCGTTCGCCGCCCAGCGCGCGGTCGCGTCCCGGTAGTATTGCACCGCGAGGGGGAGTTGCAGCGCCAGGAGTTCCGAGCCGAACGCATTCTGAAGGAAGACGCGCCCGCTGCGGATCTCCGTCGTCCCCTCCGCATGACCGGCCGAGGAAGCCCCGTCGGTGTCGGTGGCCCGCACCTTGAGTGAGTAGGGCGGCGTGTCCCGGTTCGTGAACGTGTAGGCAATGGTGTTGTCGCTTCCCACGCCCCGCACGTAGTCCAGCCCGGAGAGCACGTGGTTGGCAAGACTCCCGCCGGTGCCGCCCCCCGCGTCCGAGAAGGTGGTGGTCTTGGCGAAGCCGAGCGTGCCGTCGTAGTTGCGGGTCACGGCGCCGAAGGCGTTGTAGGCGGTGGCCGTCACCGTGAACGGCTGGCCCGAATAGGTGAACGCGGTGCCGCAGCCGGGCGTGACCGCGGTCGTGAACCAGGCCGGGATGAAGCGCCCGATCACCGCGGTGCCGCCCGCGTTCACGCCGGGGGTATTGAGATAGTTGGCGGCCAGCGCCCGGAGCGTGAAGGCGCCGACCTCGGAATACGCGAGCGGGCCCGCCGTGGCCGCGCCGTTCGCATAGGCCCCCGCCGCCAGTGTGACCGGCGCCGCACCCCCCGGCGTCAAGGTCCCGAGCACCCCGCCGGACGGCTGATAGGGCGCGGCGGCCGCGAGCGTGGTCGACCAGGCGAAACTCGGCGTGACCGGATTGTCGGCGAGATCGGCGCCGGGCGCGGGGCTGCCGGTGTCGGTGGGGTCGTCGGCCGCCTGCCAGAGCACGCCGCGCACGGTCGCGGCGAAGGGGTCGCCGGCCCCGGCGAACACCGCGCCGCTCGCGGTGTTCGCACCCGGGTTCGGGGTTGCGCCGGCGAGGACGTTGACGATGGCGAGCGCGAACGGGCGCACCGTGAGCGTCGGACTCGCGCCGTCGATGGTGTGCGCGGTGCCGGTGAGGGTCTTGGCGAAGGTGCCGGTGTCGTCGCGCAGGTCGAGCGCGTATTTTCCGACATCGGTCGTGTCGAGCATGAACGGCGCCTGTCCGGAGGTGAAGGTGAGCGTGAGATTGTTCGCACCCGGTACCGCGGCGGGCAGCGTCGTCCCGCTGATCGCCGGCGCCCGCGCCCCGGGGGGATCCGCGGGATCGGGCGTGTACCATGCCTTGAGCGCCTTGACCCCGGCATACTGGGTGGCGATGGCGCACACCCCCGTGGTCGGGTCCTTGCGCCACAGCGCCGCGTCGAACCCGTGCGGGCGGCCGGCCACCACCTGCGTGCCGAGCGCGCCGGTGGGGGTGATCACGAAGGCATTGTCGCGGAAGGAGACCCTCGCCGAGGTGGTGGTCACGCCGGCGGAGGGGTCGCGCACCGTGATCGTGAGATCGTCCGCATGCACGTCGGCAAGGTTGAGCACGGCGCTGCCGTTGTCGGCGGGTGCGAACCGATAGGTGGCCGTGCCGCTGTCGGCCGCACCCGGTGTCAGCGCTCCGCTCGCGGTGTTGCCCGACCAGTTCCCATGGCCCGCCGAGTTGCTCACATCCACGAGCCCGCCGTAGGTCGTCAGGACGGTGTTCGCTGCGTTCTCGGCGGTGAGGGTGACCGCGAGCGGCGCGCAGGTGCTCGCCGTGCTCCCGCCTACGCCGATCGTGAAGTGGTCGAGCGCCGTCGCACGCGTAAAGCGAATCGCGGTGCCGTTCAGCGCACCGATGTTCGAAAAGGAGAGGAGTGCGTAGTCGCCGGTGGTCAGTTCCCAGCCGATCTGTGCGTGGCCGCCGCTCGGATTGTTGCTCGGCCCGAATTGATAGACGAAATCGCCGTTCTCGTAGAGGATCACCTGCAGGTTGAAGAAACTCCCGGGCGCATTCGAGGCGTCCCACTCCGGCACGTTGGTGAAGGTGACGACGAACTCGCGGTTCGGGGCGGTGCCGAGGGTGGCGTAGGTCACCGAACCCCCGATCGCCGGATCGAGGTCGTTGCCGTACACGCGCAGGGTGCGGACCAGGTTCGTGTTCGGGATCGGGTAGGGATAGGTTCGCGGGTTGATGGTCTGCGTGCCGTAGCCGCAGAAGTTGTTGTTGAACTGCAGCCGCCCGTTGGACATGATCCGCACCGTCGTGTAGTTCACGCCGCCGAAGTCGAACGTGAAGCCGATCGGGATGGGCGCGGTGATGTCGTCGTCCACGGGCGCTCCGCCGCCGGAGCACTGGGTCAGGCCGGACCAGATCGCCGGCGTGTGGCCGGCCGGATCGATCCAGGTGAAAGTCGTCGGTACGCTGACGTACGTCGCCGCGATCGCGGGTCCCGCCGCGAGCAGGATCAGGAACCCCAACAGCCAGGGCACGGCCCCGGGACCCCGGTGCGAGGGACCGGCGGCGCGGCGGTTGCGGGTGTTCGTGGACGGGGTTCCCATGAGTCCTCGCTTGCGTCCCCGCGGGGCGTCGAGACGGAGGATCGACAGGTTGGCGGCCCGGACGCGGCGTGACTTGACCGGCGCGGTCACGGCAGCGGCTTCCCGGTGGTCACCATGGAGTGGATCGTGCGCGAGACGTAGTCCGGGTCCGCGGGACCGCTTCCGTTCCAGGCCTGGACGTCGATTCGCTCGAGGTCGTACCAGTCGTCGCCCTCCTGGAACGGACCGCTCTTGCCCGGCGGCGGAGCGGCGAAGTCGTCGCAGTCGACCTGTACCTGGAAACCCTGCAGCCCCGGCCCCGACAGGGCAAAGGTCGTGATCCGCCCGCCCGGCGCGCAGATCGCATCGTGGCTCGCCTGACCGGCGGTCGCTTCGTAGGCCGCCCATTCGCGCCCGCTCAGGGCGGTAAAATAGGCGCGTACCCCCTGGATCTGCAGCGCCGTGGCGGTCTGCTGGGTGGAGCCGATCGTGACGAGGTAGGCGCCGAGCGAGGCCAGTACGACCACCACGAAGATCGCCGTCACCAGCGAGAAGCCGCGTTGCGCGTATCGGGGGTTCATGGCGCGTTTACCACATGGGCCTGCTGGAACAGGGCCACGGTCTCGCCGGATTCGGAGATCGCGAGCGTCACGGTCAGCAGGCCGCTGCGGGTACTGGTCCCGGGCCGGTAGTCGAAGAAGCAGCTCGCGACGTGGTCGGCGAGCAGCGCGCTCGAAGCATTGGCGAGCGGCGGCGCAGTCGGGTCGACCGGTTGGCCCGCCGTGATCGGGTAGCCCCAGTAGCGGCGCAGCGTGCCGCTTGCCGGATCGCAGACGTAGCTGACCGGGCCGTCCACGAGGTAGAAACGCTGTTGCGGCGAGCGGAGCGGAAAATGCCAGCGGTAGGAACCGCTGTCGAGGTCGCTGTTGTCGAAGCTGATCGTCTGGTTGGGCGGCGTGCCCGAGATCCCCGACACCGTGGCGATGTCGCCGACGTAGCCCGCCGCCGCGCTGCCCGGCCCCAGATAAGCGTTGGCGCTCTTGCCGGAGGTCACCGGCGATGCCAGCGGTTGCCCGACGTTGTAGATCACCAGGCACCAGGCGGTGCCCAGCAGGCAGGCGGCCGAGCCGTTGCCGACCTTGTAGGGGGTCGGCAGGTCGTAGAGGCCGCCGAGGGCGTCGAAGGTACCGCTGCTGCGATTGAAGGGCAGTGTCGGCCCCGGCGGCTTGGCGCGGTAGCGCCCGCCGTCGATGACGTTCAGGAACTCGATGGCGCACACCTGGCCCGGGTGGTTGCAGGTGACGCGCCCGCTGCCGCCGGCGTTGTCGGCGACCCGCACGCTGTTGGGCAGCGCCCGGCGCACGTCGCGCGTGACGCGCGTGAGCGCCGTGTCGGCGGTATCCACCAGCGTCGCGCGCCGGTCCTGATCCAGG
>VAOW01009372.1_pt1 | contig 33294 bp, 31 predicted proteins | sample 3393921 | NCBI WGS metagenome assembly VAOW01 (sample SAMN08290428, study PRJNA428436) | hydrothermal vent metagenome | isolation source: Deep-sea hydrothermal vent chimney | place: Indian Ocean: Southwest Indian Ridge | depth 2742 m m | reverse complement strand
GCTACACCCATATCCGAAATGACGCGTACACCCTTTTCCTTTGCCAGCTGCGAAAGGCCGAAAACATCTTCCGGATAAAAAGCTATATCCACACAATCTTTTCCAGATTCAATAATGGTTTTCAATGTGTCGTAGCCCATAAATCCCGGCACGGCATTCACCACCAAATCAAAAGGTTGCAACAGCTTCCTGAGACCATAAGTTTCCTTTAAGTCCATGTGTTTCTTTCGAAGATTTACTTCCTCAATGTTTTCGAGTTGCAGCCAGCTTTTATCGGCTATGGTTACTTCAAAATCTTCGTCATTGACGAGATCAATGGCCAGCGGCTTTCCTATAAGCCCGGCACCGAGAACGATTATTTTTGTTTTCATATTTCTAAAATTTAATTTTCATCGATGATTCCGTTTTCCCCATTTCCGACAGTACCACCCCGACAATGACCACCAGCATCCCCATCATTTTTCTTAGCGAGAAATGTTCGCCAAGCAGATAAAATGAAAAAATAATGGTAAAAACGGGAATCAGGTTGGTATATAAACTGGATTTTATCACACCGAGATATTTTACAACATAGGTAAAAAGGACGTACGACACTGATGAAGCAAAGATTCCCAGCAAAAGAAGTAAAACAATTGTCATCACTCCGGGTCGTATTGACAGGAATCTATCGCCATCAAAAAAGAGGAAAAAGGGAAGGAAAAACAGTGAACCTATCATGTTTTGCCAGGTTATAATAGTGATGGGTCTGTATTTCAAACTGAGCTTTTTTAATAATATCACATAAAAGACTGCTGAAAAAACAGCAAGAAACAGTAGCAAAATTCCGATAGGATTGGCATTCAGGCTAAAGTTCTTATTCACAATAATAAAGAACAGTCCTCCAAATGCAATCATCAACCCCGCCACATTGATGGGCCGGAGGCGCTCCTTAAAGAAATAATAAGCGGCAAATGGTGCAAAAAGCGGAATTGTGGAGACAATAATCGCACTCAAAGAAGCCGAAACAAGACTTAATCCGAAATTTTCGCCAATAAAGTAGAGAAACGGGTTTAAAAAGGCACTTCCCAAAAGCAGCCAGCGGTCTTTTTTTTGAATCGGCTCCAGCTTACCTGTGGCAAAAGCAAAAATATACAGGACAACAGACGAAATGAGCAGGCGGAAAAAGATAGTCGTCAACGGAGAATAAACTTCAAAAACAATTTTCGACCAGATATATGACATTCCCCAGAAAAACATGGAGATAAAGGCGATGATATGAATTCGAAATTTTTTCATTAACGGGGGCGCGGCCATCGTTTGGGTTTATAATCAAGATAAGGCAGCATGAATATTTTGATGGAGCCGACAATAATATTGGCTCCCACATAAATAGGATAACGATGCTTATCGTCCGTTACATAAATCTTTAAAGGATCCTTTTTCGAGAAAAAAGTGCTGTTGGTCATAACCGCCTCATAGATATCGCACAGAATACGTCTCTTTTTATGTACCATCAGCCCTTTGCCCATATAAATAATATGGTAAGTAGTCTTTTTCCCATCAATAATCAGTGGCACCTGAATAGTATCGCCCACGACCATTGATTTTGTGTTGAGGATACGCAAATAGTATGTGGCGCTGAGTACATCATATAGCGGACTATCCAGAGTGAGAACGGTGTCCTTTACGGGATGCCGGGTAGCCTCGGTATGAACATTGACATAGCGCTTGTCCCAATGAAAATGGTAAATATTGTGGATATAAAATCCGCCTTCCAGCGTCTTTTTCTCATAAAACAAGGGCTTAAAACCATCTATAGCCGTAATGGAACGGTAATAATCTTTCAGTTTAAAGATAAAAGCATATTTTTTCAACGAGTATCCGGTTCCGGTAAACCTAAGGCTCTTTACTCCGTTGTAAGTAACGGTATCTGTCACCAATTCAACATTCCCCGCAAAAACCCAGATGGGCCCCAAATTATAATAAACTTGAAGTTTCAGGTCTTCGTGAGGGGCAAAGGGGTATCCCCATTGAATCTGGGCTACACTTTTAGCAGAAATACCAATAAGTAAAAGACTGAAAAAGAGAAAGATGTTTTTCTTCATTATAATTTTCCTGAAAAATTCAAAAATAGTGAAAAAGTTTCGCCTTTGGCTTCTTTACAGGAAAAAAGGCCGGAACTATCTGTGCTGTTTTTTTGTGCGGTCTTCAATTAAAATTGAGGTCTCCATAAAAAGGAAAAACCTGTCGCAGACGCAACAGGTTTTGTTTGTAGCGAGACCGAGAATTGAACTCGGGACCTCCGGGTTATGAATCCGACGCTCTAACCTGCTGAGCTACCTCGCCGTTTTTGAGGCTGCAAAATTAAAAAATTAAATGATTATGCAACTATTTTTTAAGATTCATTTTGTCAGTGTTTTTACTTCGTCACTCCGCTGCCATTATCGCACGATTAAGGTACTTTTGTAAAAAATTCAAGTTATGCCACAGGAAATTGAACGGAAGTTTTTGGTAAAAGGTGATTATAAGTCTTTTGCCATCAGGTCTTTCCGTATTGTTCAGGGATATTTATCGTCCGTACCGGAAAGAACGGTCAGAGTTCGTATTAGAAATGATTCGGGCTATCTTACCATTAAAGGGCCGGTGAATAAAAGAGGCACCAGCCGTTTTGAATGGGAAATGGAAATTCCCGTGGGGGAAGCAGGAGAATTGATGAAGCTTTGCGAACCGGGTATCATTGACAAAACACGCCACATCATTCCTGCTTTCGGCAATTTATTTTTTGAAGTGGATGAATTTCACGGCGACAACGAAGGCCTGACCGTAGCTGAAATCGAACTTCCGGACGAAAATCTTTCTTTTGATAAACCTTTTTGGCTGGGAGAAGAAGTTACCGGCGATAAAAGATATTACAATTCCATGTTAATAAAACATTCGTTTAAAAAGTGGAAGTAACCGTTGGAAATACGGAGGCAGATGTTACCGATATCTATTTTTTAGATTGAATTTAGGGACGACAAAGCCTTCTCCTAAAACATATATCCGAATTTCACACCAAAAGCAATATAAAGTCCTCCCGTATCCCAATAATAATCATAAGCATATCCTAAACCGAGATGCAGGTTAAAAATAAATTCCTTTCCTAAATTCCTTTGAATTCCCCAATGAACTTCTGTTAATAAGGTGTTGTGTAAATTGATATTAGAAGCAATATTGAAAACTTCAGGAGTTGCAAATTTCACCTGGGCGCCCACATAATTTCCGGCATTGTTACCCATATTTTTGTTTTTGTATAGTCTTTTAGTCAGGTTATAATAGTATCTGAATTCGGTGATGGCATAAAATGCCGGATCAATCAATCCCCATTCATAATTTACTAACCCGTTATTGACGGTATAACCACCGCCAAGACCTGCATTTACATCGATAAGGGTTTTCCTGCCGAGGGCAAATTCATAGCCAGCTCCCAAACCCTGGAAACCTAACTCAATTTTCGGATGGCTGGTTAGTGTGGAAGTGCTTCCCTGCTGGGCAAATATTTCCGTAATAAAAAAGCTTAAAATGACTAAAAGCAGTATTCCTTTTTTCATAAATCTACACTTTAATGGTTCATATAATATTAGGTCTCAAATCAATATCATTTCAATTTGTCCTGTTAATGTTTTATGATGTAGCTTGGCATTTATCTGAATTGCAGAAATCAGGCTTACTATAGCAGGGCTTTATTTTCATTATAAAATTATGGATATTCATCCCATAGAGATATCCTGTTTCAAAAACTTTTCAACATTGTTTTCAACTATTACATTTCCAAGTCTGATTTCATGGAAAAAGGATGATTTTTATTGTTAATTTTGTACGGTAAGAACAAACAAATCATCTGCCATGAAAAAAATCGGAATTTTGATTTTGCTTGCGTTTTTTGCTTTACCAATAGTTGCGCAGCAAACGGTAAAAAAAGCCTCCGGGGCTATTTTGAAATTCGATGAAACAAATCATGATTTCGGCAAAATTTTTTATAGCTCCGACGGTACTCATGCATTTAAATTTGTGAATGCCGGCAAAGAGCCGCTGCTTTTGTCCCGTCCGCGCTCTTCATGCGGTTGCACGGTTCCCACCTGGCCCAAAGCACCGATACTTCCAGGCGACTCAGGCACTATCAATGTGGCCTATAATACCCGTATTCTCGGCGAATTCAACAAAACGGTTACTGTTTATTCCAACGTACCAAAACCGATAGTGCTGCATATTCGTGGTAAAGTTGTACCCCGTCCGAAACCCATGTTGCCGGTAAAACAAACTAATGAAGACGGAGCCTCCGTTCGCAAATAATTAAAAATCAATAAAATGCCAAATATTTCATTAAAAGGACAACAGATGCCCGAATCACCCATTCGTAAGCTGGTTCCTTTTGCCGAAGAAGCCAAGAAAAGAGGTCGCAAAGTATATCATCTGAACATTGGCCAACCGGATATCGAAACTCCGGAAGTGGCACTGAATGCCGTCAGGAATTACGACCATAAGGTCATCGAATACAGCCATTCGGCCGGAATGCTGTCGCTGCGTGAGCGTTTGACCGATTATTACAAAACCGTTGATATCGAAGTTATCCCCGACCAGATTATTGTGGGCGCCGGAGCTTCGGAAGCCTTGATTTTTGCTTTTCAAAGCATAATGGATCCGGGAGATGAGGTGATTATTCCCGAACCGTTTTATGCAAATTACAACGGATTTGCTGCCACTGCCGGCATCAAAGTAAAACCCATTATGTCGGATATTGAAACCGGCTTTGCACTGCCTCCGATGGAAGCCTTTGAACAGGCAATCACGGAAAAAACCAAAGCCATTTTAGTGTGTAACCCAAACAATCCCACCGGCTATCTTTACTCTAAAGCGGAGATGGAAACGCTACGCGATTTGGTGAAAAAATACGACCTCTACCTCATTGCCGATGAGGTTTATCGTGAATTTACCTATGATGGGAAAGCCCATTATTCAGCCATGTATCTCGATGGGATTGATGATAACGTGATTTTAATCGATTCGGTTTCAAAACGTTACAGCGCATGCGGCGTACGTATCGGCTGGATGATTTCACGCAACAAAGAGGTGATTGCTACAGCATTGAAGTTTGCCCAGGCAAGGCTGAGTCCGCCCACTCTCGGACAAGTGGCTGCCGAAGCGGCTGTGGATACTCCGGACGAATATTTCGAAGCCGTTGTAAAAGAATATATTGCCCGGCGGAACGCTGTTGTGGAAGGCATTAACAATATCGAAGGCGCATTTTGTCCCAATCCGTCCGGTGCTTTTTATGTAGTTGCCCGTCTGCCCATCGACGATTCGGACAAATTCTGCCGCTGGCTGCTCGAAGATTTTGAGTTTGAGAACCAGACGGTTATGCTGGCTCCGGCTTCCGGATTTTATTCCACCCCCGGCAAAGGAAAAGACGAAGTCCGCATCAGCTATGTGCTGAAAGTGGAAGACCTGAAAAGCTCGGTGGAAGTGTTAGCAGAAGCACTGAAAGTTTATCCCGGTAGAACTATTTAAAAATTTAGATTATGAAATATGTAGGTGCTCATGTAAGTGCTTCAGGCGGTGTTGAAAATGCCCCGGTCAATGCGCACGCTATTGGCGCAAGAGCTTTTGCCCTTTTTACCAAAAACCAGCGTCAGTGGTTTTCCAAATCGTTGACAGAGAATAACATCCGGCTTTTCAAGGAGAATTGCGAAAAATACGGCTATGGCCAGCATCAGATTTTACCTCATGACAGCTATTTGATCAACCTCGGCCATCCGGAGAAAGAACCGCTGGGAAAATCAAGAACCGCCTTTTTGGACGAGATGCAACGCTGCGAGCAGTTGGGCCTCGACCGGCTGAACTTCCATCCCGGCTCACATCTGAAAAAAATCTCCGAAGAGACATGTTTAAACACTATTGCCGAATCTATAAATTGGGCTTTGGACAAAACCCGAGGGGTAACTGCGGTCATTGAAAACACTGCCGGGCAAGGTACAAATCTCGGCTACCGCTTCGAACAGCTCGCAGTCATCATCGACCGGGTGGAAGACAAAAGCCGGGTGGGCGTTTGCATTGACACCTGCCACACTTACACTTCGGGATACGATATCAAAACGGAAGCCGGTTACAACAGAACTTTTGCCGATTTCGACCGGATTGTGGGCTTCCAATTTCTGAAAGGTATGCATCTGAACGATTCGAAAAAAGAACTGGCTTCGCGTGTAGACCGTCACGACAACATCGGCAAAGGCTTCATCGGCATCGACCTGTTCCGCCGCATTATGAACGACCCGCACTTTGATGACATGCCGCTGATACTGGAAACCCCCGACACAAACCTGTGGCCGCAGGAGATAGAAATGTTGTATGGTTTTGCCGGACAATAGCGGACTTTCTATTCCAGACTCTTGGCTTTATAGACAGTATCTATATACTTCTGCCGGGAGAAAACTCAAATCCACGTGGCCTCGTGAACATTAGTTCGGGATTATACGGAGATAGGCTGGCATGAATCCTGAACAGCTTTTGAATAGTCCCCCCGTAATATGTAATTAGGGTTTGCAAGAAAATAACAAATATTACCCCTGGCTGATGCGAAAACGTCAAGGTTGAGGCGGACGATGTCTTGAAATGCAGGAGTTTACTGAAGTAAATGACTAAGTTTCGAGACGAGTCCAACGAAGAGATTGGCGTTTTCGGGCAGACACTGATTATATCTCTTTTACAGCCTCAATAGTTGCAGACACAACATAATTTTCAATTCCTTTTCCCGGAGCCCAGTCTTTTATAAATTCACGGCTTTTGTCTTTTGGCTCAATACTAATTTCCGAGAATCCGGCATTTTTAAGTAGGGCATATAATTCATCAATAGATGAAGCTCCTGCAATACAGGCGGAATAAAGTGATAAATCATTTTTTTGCTCTTCCGGTAATTCGACAGACGAAACCACATCGGATATGGCCAGCCGTCCGCCGGATTTTAAAACCCTGAATGCCTCGGCAAAAACTTTCTCTTTCTCAGGAGATAAGTTGATGACACAATTTGAAATAATAACATCAACAGTTGAATCGGCAACCGGAAGATGCTCAATTTCGCCAAGCCGGAAATCCGTATTGGTGAATCCTCCTTTTTCAGCGTTTTCTCTTGCCTTTGAAATCATTTCCGGAGTCATATCTACCCCTATCACTTTCCCCGTTTCCCCAACGCGTTTAGAGGATAAAAAGCAGTCGAACCCTCCTCCGCTTCCGAGGTCTAAAACCGTTTCTCCCTGTTTCAGTGAAGCTATAGTCAGCGGATTGCCGCAGCCAAGTCCCATATTCGACCCTTCGGGCACATTAATGTATTCTAATTCGGAATATCCCATCGCTTCCGAAACGTTAAATAATTCATCTGTTGCCGAGGGACTGCAGCACCCCGAACTACTGCAACCACACGAACTATCTGACACTGCCACCTCTTTGTAGCTTTCCATGACAGATTCTCTAATCTTGTTTTTTGATTTTTTTTCCATATAGACTCCATTTAAATTGTTAGAAATTAAAACTTTCATTATGGAGTCGCCGGAGACAGTAAAAAGACGCAAAAAAAATCAGCATTTTTTACGGCTATTTTGTTTTTGACAGTAGTCCAGGACATTACCTCGTTTATCTATTTCGAATTTACAACATTCGTTGAATACATTCAAAAGTTTCAATCTTCCCCTTTGAATTCTTGATTTTGTGCCGGACAGGCTAATATTTTCTTTTTCCGATATTTCCTTTTGCGACAGACCTTCTATTTCATATTGCATTAGTGAATTGGAATATTTCAAAGGAAGTTGTCTAATAAACGGAACAATACTCTTTGCAATTTCTTCGTTTTTATTATCATCAATTTCAAACTCAGGGTCTTGATTATTAATGGGTACAGGCGCATATTTTGTCGTCTGCCTGTTAAAGTCAACAATAGTATTTCTCGCAATTTGAAAAATCCAGCTTTCCAATTTCCTGTTATCTCTGAGAGAGGATAACCCGTTGTAAATTTTGATAAATATTTCCTGTACACAATCCTCTGTCATTTCTCTGTCGAAAATGCGTTTTTCCACAAATGCCGATAGCCGGTCATGAAAATCGTTCCAGATATTTTCAAATTTATTACTCATTTTTCTTTATGCATTTTACTTGTAAAGCAAATATTTTTTTCTGATTTTTAGAAAATGTTTCAACCCTTTCTGCCAGCTTTGGCGGATTTGCGCTTCGGTAAAACCTGCTTCAATTTGTTTGCGTAACTGGTCCGTCCCGGCCAGTTTAGCAAAATAATTATTGAAAAACGTGTGCTTTCCCGATAATTCATGATAAGCCTTCAAAAGCCACTGCAAATGAAGCTGAGGCGGATTTTTCCGGTAGTTTTCTGCGAAAGCGGTTAAATCCTCTCCGCGAGAGGTTTTGTTTTCCAGTTTGGGATGCAGGCTGGCGCCCGGCGTACTTCTCGGTGTAAAAACATAGTTACCATTCATCCCCGGATAGCCGTAAATTTGATAAGGTTTGTCGGTTCCCCGTCCCACACTCACAATGGTACCTTCAAAAAAGCAAAGCGATGGATAGAGATAAACCGCTTTCCAGTCGGGAAGGTTGGGAGAAGGTTTTACGGGAAGTTTCACCATCATGTTATGGGTGTAATGCTTCAACGGAATAACCGTTAAATCACAGGTTACACCGTTTTTCAGCCAGTGCTCGCCGTTCACCATACGGGCATATTCGCCAATGGTCATCCCATAAACCACCGGAACGGGATACATCCCCACAAAAGAGGCAAATTTGGGTTTCAGTATCGGACCGTCCACATAAAAACCGTTTGGATCGGGGCGATCAAGAACAATCAGCGGAATATTATTTTCTGCACAGGCTTCCATAACCAGCGTCAAAGTAGAAATGTAGGTGTAAAAGCGTACGCCCACATCCTGCAGGTCAAACAGCACCACATCCACATTTTTCAGGTCATCGACAGAAGGTTTTCTGTGCTTCCCGTAAAGGGAAATTATGGGCAGTCCGGTTTGAACATCCCGCCCGTTTACCACTGCTGCACCAGCGCTTTTGTTTCCTCTGAAACCATGTTCGGGACTAAAAATCCGTACCACCCGGATACCGGAGGACAAAAGCGTATCTACCAAATTGGTTTTCCCGATGACAGAACTCTGGTTGGCCACCACCGCCACCCGTTTCCCCTGCAACAAAGGAAAATAAACGGAAGTCTGCTCGTCGCCGGTAACAATCTGGTCATAGTTTGTTAGCACCGGCGGCTGATTTTGCGCCAGGCTAACACATCCCGAAAAAAGAAATAAAACAAAAAGTAAGATACGTATCCTCATATGAAACCCCCGATTTTAAAAGGTAAAAATACAAAAGCCTGTTGTTTTAAAGCAGGAAATGATAATTTTGTAAAAAAATCAGTTTTGAACGTCGCCTATTTTATTGCCAGACACATTGCCCCCGGCCGTACAGAAACTTATGCGCGTCCGGTTATCCGCATTGCCGTTATAAGCATTGCGCTGGGGCTGGCCCTGATGATTATTTCGGTGGCCATAGTCATCGGCTTTAAAAATTCTATCCGCAACAAGGTGGTAGGTTTCTCCGCACCGCTGCAGGTGGTGGCTTTCACCAACAACGAATCACTCGAAGAGAGCCCGGTTACCATCGGTACAAAGTTTTTAAAAGAACTCCGCACCAATCCCGAAATCACACACATCCAATATACTGCCCAAAAAGGCGGCGTGCTAAAAACCAGGAACCAGATTCAGGGAATCATCCTGAAAGGTGTAGGGCAAAACTACGACTGGCATTTTCTAAAGAAAAACCTCACGGCAGGACATTTACCTGATTTCAAAACAACGAGAGCCAGCCGCCAAATTCTGATTTCACAAAAACTTGCCCGGAAGCTGCAACTAAAAGTGGGGGATGCAGTTCGTATCTGGTTCATCGGCAAAGAGGCCACTGCGGCACTTGGCCGGAAACTTATTATTAGCGGTATTTACAACACCGGTATAGAAGAATTCGATAACCGCTTTCTTATTGGTGACCTCCGGCAGATTCAACAGCTCAATGGCTGGAAACCTGACGAAGTAGGTAGCGTGGAGCTGCAGGTACGTGATTTCAAAAAGCTAAAAGCCATCGCACAGAATATTTACCGGAGCATTCCTTACAACCTGAATATCAATACTATTTATGAGAACTATCCTGAAATTTTCAACTGGCTTGATCTTCTCAATACCAATGTGGTCGTCATATTGGTACTTATGATACTCGTGGCAGGCGTTACTATGGTTTCCACTCTGTTCATTCTCATCATCGAACGCACCGGCATGGTTGGCATACTGAAGACCCTCGGCGCCGGCAACCGCACTATACAGAAAATCTTCCTTTACAAGGCCGCCTACATTACCGGACGTGGCTTGTTCTGGGGTAACCTCCTTGGCCTGTTCTTCTATTTTGTACAATATTATTTTCATGTCTTCCGGCTCAATCCGGTCAGCTATTATGTCTCCTACGTTCCCGTCGAGCTTTCCGTCCCCCATTTTTTAATGCTCAACGCCGGAACTTTTTTTCTTTGTCTGCTCATGCTCATCATCCCCTCATTTTACATCATGCGCATTGAACCGGCCAGAGCGCTCCGGTATGAATAAAATGACAAATTAACAAAGATTAGGATACTTTTGTTCCGTACAATCCATTTTTCATTACATTTGTAAAAACATCATTTTAAAAAGCCATGACAATCAAAGAGAAAAAGCTGCCTGACGTTAGTACAGACACCCGGAAGGATTCCGGTAAGAGGCTAATTCTTTTTAATGACGATACAAACACCTTTGATTTTGTCATTAAGACATTAATGGAAGTTTGCGGCCACGACCCTCAACAGGCTGAAAATTGTACCCTCATTGCCCATCTCAAAGGAAAATGTACAATAAAAATCGGGGCTTTGGAAGATTTGAAACCCTGTTACGAGATAATGACTTTAAAGAGATTAACTGTGGAAATACAATAAGTTTATGTTGGCTGTTATTGCTATTTTAATTCTGGTAGGACTTATTCTGCTGGCGTTGGAAATTATGGTAATTCCGGGAGTCGGTATTACAGGAATTCTTGGCTTTCTGCTTATGGCAGAAGGTGTGTGGCTGGCTTATTCCAAAGAAGGCACAGCGGCAGGAAATATTACTTTAATAATCACTGTTTTGGTGAGCGCATTAAGTATGGTGGTGATGCTTCGTTCAAAAACATGGAAAAATGCACAACTAAAGACTTCTGTTTTAGGTAAAGTACGGACGCTTGATGACATGAATTTAAAAGTAGGAATGCGCGGAGAAACCACCTCTCGTTGTGCCCCCATGGGCAAAGCCGTTTTCGGCGATAACCATGTGGAGGTTGATGCAGGAACTGATTATCTGAAAACCGGAACACCGGTTGAAATTATTAGAATAAAAGGAAATAAAGTTTTTATCAAATACATAACAAATTAATATCATGGGAAATACTTATATCATTCTTGCCGGTGCCATTGGCGCCATATTTATCCTTTGGGTTTTACTTTACTTTATTCCGGTCGGGCTGTGGTTTACAGCATTTGTCTCCGGAGTTCGCATTTCGCTCATTCAGTTGGTTCTTATGCGCTGGCGAAAAGTTCCTCCCGGAGTGATTGTCAGGAGTCTGATTACTGCAACCAAAGCGGGTCTTCATCTAAAGCGGGATGATTTGGAGGCCCATTATCTTGCGGGAGGCCGGGTACAGCAGGTCGTCAACGCATTGATTTCGGCTAACAAAGCCAATATTGATCTGAATTTTAAAACAGCTACTGCCATTGACCTTGCAGGTCGCGAGGTACTCGAAGCAGTGCAGATGTCGGTAAACCCAAAAGTGATCGATACCAAAAGAGTAACTGCCGTTGCCAAGGACGGGATTCAATTGATTGCCACTGCGAGAGTAACCGTACGTGCCAATATTCAGCAATTGGTAGGCGGAGCTGGCGAAGAAACCGTGTTGGCCCGTGTGGGCGAAGGTATTGTATCTTCCATTGGCTCAGCTCGTTCGCATAAGGAAGTTTTGGAAAATCCTGACAGCATCTCACGGGTAGTTCTTGAAAAAGGTCTTGATTCGGGAACCGCTTTTGAAATCCTTTCCATCGATATCGCCGACATAGACATTGGTAGAAACATTGGCGCTGTTCTGCAAATGGATCAGGCCAATGCCGATAAAAATATTGCTCAGGCCAAAGCCGAAGAACGCCGGGCTATGGCTGTAGCCAGCGAGCAGGAAATGAAATCCAAAGCACAGGAAGCCAGAGCCAACGTAATTCAGGCAGAAGCTGAAATCCCTATGGCCATTGCCGAAGCTTTCCGTTCCGGAAACCTCGGCATTATGGATTATTACCGGTATAAAAATATTCAGGCCGATACTAAAATGCGTGATTCCATCGCCGAAGATACGGGGACAGAGTCGGTTGAGAAAAAATAAATAAACGGAACCCTTTATGCTGTGAAATGACAATCCTTAACAGAAAAAGTTAGGAAAGCAAATGACAGACAAAGACATGTTAGTTCGCGAAAAGCTAGGGGAGTTGTTTGAATGGACGGATGTAAAAGGAGATTCCGGTGCTCATCTCCAGATACAAAAAGCATTTGATATGGCATTTAAAGCCTACGATGGTAAAAAAATACCGGATGGCTCGCCGCTGATTCTGCATCATCTTGATGTTGCCGTCATTGCTATGAAAGAGATGAACCTCGGACCAACATCAGCCGTTTGTGCTCTGCTACATAGTCTCGACACTGATAATGTACAAGTGAGCGAAGAAATCCTGAAGAATTTTGGCCGAAATGTGTTGGAAATTATTCAGGGCTTTAAGAAAATTTCTGCCATGCAAACCGAACGTGTTTCTTTCCAATCGGATGCTTTTCGGAATATGTTCCTTTCGCTGGTGAACGATATCCGGGTCATTCTCATCCGCATGGCCCATCGGTTGCACGATGTGAGAACCCCCGAACTGCTTACTGGAAAACAGAAAAAAATGTTCTTTAATGAGATAAAATACATATACATTCCCATTGCCCACCGCCTTGGCCTTTACCTCATTAAGAGCGAAATGGAAAACGACCTGATGCGTTTCGAACAACCCGATATCTATCGGACAATCACGGACAAAATTCAGGCTACCAAAAGCAAGCGCGAGGTTTATATTAACGATTTTATTAAGCCCATCGAACATGAACTACACGCTGCAGGGTTTGATTTTGAAATAAAATGGCGAACGAAGTCGGCGCCTTCCATCTGGGCAAAAATGAAACGACAGAATGTGGAATTTGAACAGATTTACGACATCTTTGCCGTCCGCATTATCATCAACAGCAAATCGCCTAAAAAGGAAAAAGAGGATTGCTGGATGGTCTATTCCATTGTTACCAATATTTACCAACCCAATCCCAAGCGGTTGCGCGACTGGATTTCGACACCCAAAGCCTCTGGTTACGAATCGTTGCACACTACGGTCATGGGGCCCAACAAAAAATGGGTGGAAGTTCAAATTAGAACCGTCCGCATGGACGAAGTAGCCGAGAAAGGCCAGGCTGCCCACTGGGCATACAAAGGGCTTATGAAATCTAAAGTGATGGACGACTGGCTGTTGCAGGTGCGCGACGTGTTGGAACATCCCGAAAGTATTGGCTCCGAATATGCTTATCAATCGAAGAAAACCAAAGAATATGTCTTTATCTTTACCCCCATGGGGGATTTGAAACGTCTCCCGGCAGGAGCTACCGTCCTTGATTTTGCTTATGATATCCACACAAACATAGGAAATCAGTGTAGTGGCGCTCGTGTAAACAACAAGCTGGTACCCATACGTTATGTGCTGAAAAATGGTGACAAAGTGGAAGTGGTTACTATGAAAAACCAAAAACCGAAACCCGATTGGGTAAGTTTTGTGAATACTGCCAAAGCCCGTAGCCACATCAAACGCCAGCTTAAAGAAGAAAAATATAAAGAAGCTGAAGTGGGTAAAGAACTGTTGCTGCGAAAATTCAAAAACTGGAAACTCAAAAGTAGTGATGACCTGATAAATGTCCTGGTAAAACATTTTAAAATGGATTCGGCCGTTGACCTTTATTACCTGCTGGCTGTCGACAAAATTGATTTGGCATTGGTTAAAACTATTCTCAACGATTTTCTGAAAGAAGAACCTGAGGAGACCGAAGCTGAAGAAAAAACGCCAAAAGAGCTTCCCAAACCGGAAGATAAAGCGGAGGATATCCTTTGCATTGGTAATCACGTAAAGAATATCAACTACCGGTTTGCCAAATGCTGTAATCCTATCCCCGGCGATACTGTTTTCGGATTTGTTACCACACTCGGTGGTATTTCCATTCACCGTCGTAACTGTCCAAATGCCAAACGGCTCGCCGAACGTTATCCTTACCGCATTGTCGAAGTTAAATGGATTGGCTCGGAAGACAAACCTTTTTACCGCATTAATTTGAAAATCAACGGAAGCGATGATCTGGGAATTGTAGAAGCTGTTACCAAAGCCATAACAGGAGACCTTCGCGTGAACATGAGAGCCTTAAGCTTCACCACCAAAGGCAAGAAATTTGAAGGCCGCGTCAGTCTGATGATTCGTAATCATGAACACCTCGACCAGCTTATCTATAAAATAAAAATGGTAAAAGGCGTTGAGAAAGTAATACGCATAAAATAGTTAACAGTGAATGATAAGGAACAAGCGGTTATGCACCGCATTGTGGAGAAAATTCCGGACAACAAAAAGTTTCAGGCAGACTATATCTCCATAAACAGATCCGGAAAAACAGACCTGTTTTTTCTGTGCAAAGATTTTAATTATGCACTGTATCAGGAGAACGAGGACAGGCTGATGGATACAAAATCTCATTATAATTTTTAACTTTCGGCATTTTATGATAAGTCGGTATTGCACATTACAAAACAAAAGACCTTGGCACAGGAAAAAAACAGACTGATTGGCGCATCGACTATCCCCGTGGTACTGCTGTTACTCATGTGGGTTATCCGGTTTGTGGAGTATGGTTTTGGTATTGACCTGGTGTTTCTCGGTGTTCACCCGCTACATGCTAATGGCCTGCCGGGCATTATTCTCGCTCCTCTTATTCACGCAGGGTTTAAACATTTGGGCGCCAATTCAGTTCCCTTTTTGGTATTGGGTGTTGCGCTTTTTTATTTTTACCGCGATCTGGCCTTTAAAGTTTTGGTTTTTATCTGGCTTATGACCGGTATTTGGGTTTGGTTTGGCGGGCGCGATGCATGGCATATTGGCGCAAGCGGTATCATTTACGGCATGGCTTCTTTCCTGTTTTTTAGCGGACTTATCCGTAAGAACAACGGGCTGGCGGCGCTGGCACTTGTGGTGGTTTTTCTGTACGGCAGTCTGATTTGGGGGGCCATCCCCGGATTTTTCCCTAAAGAACACATCTCGTGGGAATCACATATGGGTGGTTTGTTTTCAGGTCTGGTCATGGCTTTTTACTACCGGAAATCTGGTCCGCAACGGAAAAAATATTCCTGGGAATTAGAGGAAGAAGCGGAAGACGAAGATGACGAGAATAGCTATTGGAATAGCACAACCAGCATGTGGATAGACAGGGATGATTAATGGTCAGGCAGTTGTGAGATGAGAGTTAAAGTTGAATGACCTTAGTCTTTTTGACTTTCCCAAGAACAAAATGATTGTACAAAAACAATGCGATGATGGTAACTACTCCAATGGCACTGAAAAGTATCCATATCCGGTAAGGATGGTAAGTATTCCAAAGTATCTGCGTCAGGCCATGCTGGTCGGTGTGCAATAATTCAGCAGCCCGTTTTAGATAATCGTTCTGGGTAAACTTTTCGCTGATGGTGGGGATATGTAATCCTTGCTTTGCTACATAACGTTGTAGTAAACTGACTTTATCGGACATAGACTGGTAAACAGGGCCGGAAAGAATACCGGCCAGATAATTTCCCACAGCTACCGGTAAAAAAGAAGTTCCCATATACAAAGCCTCCTTATTTTTTGGAGCAATACGCCCAATGTATTCCGTAAATTTAGGAGAGCTGGCCATTTCACCAATGGCAAAAATAAAGATACCGAGGATTACATAAAAACCGTTATTGGTTCCAAAAGCAAAACCGATACCTACCGAAACGACCATAATACCTGTAATGATGGCGTTAACTGGTTTCAAACGCATAACCAGCGACGAAATGAGAATTTGAAACAGGATGATAAAGCCGGCATCGAGGTTGACCAACATTTCAGGAGCAATAATGCCTTTTTCTGTACCAAATGCTGCCGCCATGTCAGGAGAAAACCCATGTATCCATTGATAAATCATAGAGGTATCCACCCATTGGTAAATAAAATTGGGAAGGGTATAAAACAGCTGGTTGAACATCGTCCAGAAACCGATCATAATAATAAGGAAAACGGTAAGTTTCACATCTGATAAAGCCGTGACAATATGCCTGAGTGATTTGGTAATGGAAGGCCAAAAAGGATCCGTATTTTTCACCCGCCCGGGCTCTTTGTAGAAAATCAGAGCAAGCAAAATGTTTACAGCTATGGCTGAAGCCGCCATAATAAAAACAATGTGCCAACCATATATGTGTCTTAATTTTGAAGAGAAAACAGGGCCTATAAATCCGCCAATATTCACGATCATATAAAAGATACCAAATCCAATGGAGGAAGTCGTTTCGTCCGTAGTTTTGGCTACTGTGGCAGAAACAATGGGTTTAAAAAGGGCTGCCCCCAATGCAACGAGCAAAAAAGCACCATAAACGGCGGTATAGCTTCTAGCCTGCCCCATAAGTAGATAACTTGACGAATAAATAACAAAAGCGATAATGAGCATCTTCTTGTATCCAAACCGGTCGGCAAGCGCTCCGGTAAACAGCGGCAGGAAATATAGGATAGCTGTTACCGTCCCCATCATGGTTCCCTTCTGCGACTGGGTAAAACCCAGTGCACCGGTATCCGTTGACTGGGTTAGATAGAGCGCTAATACTGCAAACAAACCATACCATGCCCAGCGCTCAAAAAGCTCCATGGTGTTGGCAATCCAGAAAGTCTTTGGGAATTTTTTGAAAGTTGTACTGATCCTGTTCATTTTGATTCAGTTAATTTTTTAAGGGGGGAAAAGTTATCTTAAGTAAATCAACGAAAAAAGTGTATAGAATTGCTTTGTCCGGATAACTTTTCGGCACAAAAATAAACCTTTTGGCATTACTTTCCGGTCTTGCAAAGACTCTAAATAATTCTTTGTCCGAAACCGGCTTAATAGGCAACATTTTTGACGATAAAACGGTTATAAAGCCATAATAATGTGGCAGCACCAATGCCTATGAAAAAAATCACTATCCAGATATGTGAAGGATTATACTGTTGCCATAACAAATGCTTCAGACCTTCGGGACTCAGGTTCATCTTTTGGGCTGCATGCAGGAAATATTGATGGTGTGTCAGATTTTTCGGCAGATGAATACCGCGTGCAAGCACCTCTCTAACCAGCAACGTATGTCTGTCCGACATATTCTGGTAAACAGGTCCGGAAATAATCCCGGCAAAAATATTCCCGATAAATACCGGAATAAAAGAGTAGCCCATGTACAGCGCCTTCTTGTCGTGCGGTGCAATGCGACCAATGTATTCCGTAATCTTCGGAGAAGCTGTCATCTCTCCCACAGAGAAAATAAAAATCGCAACTACGGTAAACATAACATTTTGCGTAAGAAGAGACAATGCCATACCGAAAGAGCTGATAATAAAGCCTGTAACCATTGTTCCAAGGGGCTTCCAGCGCATCACAACAGTAGAAATAACAATTTGAAACACAATAATAAAAAAGGCATCAAGATTGGTTATAAACGCCGCATCTATTTGATTGCCATGACTGTAATTGTCGGCAATAAAGGGGATGGAGTGACTGAAAAAATTGTAAAGCGACTGGGTGTCCACCCATTGCATAATAAATACAGGCAGGGTAAAAAACAGTTGATTATACATGGTCCAAAAGCCGGCAACAATCAAAAGGAAAGTGACAAACTTAAAATCTTTCAATACCAGTCCGATATTTTTGAAAACCTTAGCCAATGACTGGCCGAGGGTTTCACTGGATTTTTCACGGGTTCCCGGCTCTTTGTAAAAGAATAAGAGGATGAAGTTCAAAGCGATGATTCCTGCGGAAATATCAAAAACCATTTTGTAAGAAGTGTTTTTGAAAAGCAGCGTTACCATGGGGCCGAAAAATGCGCCAAGATTAACCATCAGATAAAAAATTCCAAATCCGATGGACGCCGTTTCATTGTTTGTAGTTTTAGCAACTGTAGCGGAGACAATGGGTTTAAACAAAGCCGCACCGAGTGCAAGATAGAGATACATGATAAAAACGCCGGTGAAACTGTGGAACATGGGCAGGAAAATAAAAGCTGTAGTATAAACAGAGAAGGCAATATAAAGAACCTTTTTGTAGCCGTATTTATCTGCAATAGCGCCGGTTATGACAGGCAAAAAATAGAGAATACCAGTACCGATTCCCATAATCATCCCTTTTTCCGTCTGGGAAAACTGCAAACCGCCGAGGTCGGTTGATTTGGTCAGATAATTGGCGAAAAGCATGAAAAACCCATACCATGCCCAGCGTTCTATTAATTCAAGGCTATTGGCAACCCAAAAAGTACGGGGGAGTTTTTTGATAGTTGCGGTGATTCTGCTCATTTTGGTTTCGGCTAATTTTTTAAGGGGCGAAGATACAAATAATGCCGAATTTTGTTCAACAGCGTATCCGGAAGTCCTGTCAGCTTCTTTACCTGACGGAAGTTGCTGAAACCGTATGCTTCCCTGCGGGCATTAACAAGTTTTTTTGTGGTTTCATAGCTGATGTACGGATGATGCAAAAGCTGCTTGAAAGTGACGGTGTTCAGGTCTGTTTTTTTGATTTTAGATGTATCTATACGCACAAATGGCTTTATGGCATCATAAGTCGATGTTTTCATTCCGTAAACCTCGCGTAATTGTGTGCGGGAATAAAAACCGCCGAGCAACGTACGGTATTTCAAAATCCGGCGCGCCAGCCATGGTGGCAGTTGAAGTTTTTGTACCAACGCAGCCGAATCCGCCGAGTTGATTTCCACTTTCATGCGGCTTGGTTGTTTTTTAGACTGATAACCGTTGTGTATAGAATTTTTGAACGGCGCTATCCGGATATAAGGTTCAAGAATACTATATTCCACAGCAGACAAGCCATGCATTTTTTTCAAATCTCTCTTTTTGCGAAAGCGACCTCCCTTTGCTATGTAATGCTGTATGGTTTTTACCTGCCGGACACTCAGTCCTATCTGTAATCCCTTCTCGACGGAAAGGTGGTTGGGGTCAAAAGGAACGGGATGCAATTTTGCATCTGCCTGCTCAGGGCTTAGCTTGCCGATATTCTGTAAATGAATAAGCTGTAAAGAATCGGTTAAGGATTTTTGTGTCCGGAGAAACTGTGACACTTCCCGGTTGTAAGTTCTGAATTCGCTTTTTTTATGTGAGACAAAATTTGGTAACAGCAAATTGAAAAACAGCAATAGAAGGATTATAACCAACAAAACAATGATGCCCCGCTGCTCGCTTTTGTTCAGTGTGAAAAAATCACGAATCCAATATCGAATTTTTTTACGCATAGAATTGAGAAAAGGTATCCGGGAAATTTTCCGGGTTTTCAACTGAACCCAAAAATAGTGATTTTATCGCAAAATGACAGAAAAAATAACAGCTCCGGTCATCAGGCTATTCTTCTTCCTTGTTATCACCGGGTTTTTTGGGTGCTCTCAGCACCTTAATGAAAAAATAAGCGGTAATAATGGTAACGGTTGCTTGAACAACCACCATAAAAATCAATGCTCCTGTGCTCATGGTTTAGTAATTTTAGCGGTTTTTCTTTTTTTCTTTGCAGCAATATACACCAAAACAGATAACCCGACAAAAGTAAGGGTCAGCAGAAGTCGTGACATATCTTTATAAAACATAACAGTGGGATGACCCATTTTAAACCAAATCCATTTTTGGTTCAGATGAAATGCCTGAGCAATAATACTATCATTGGCCCATGGCCAGGTCCCATGTGTAAACAATTGATGAAAAGCTATTTTCCAGTCACTCATTTCTCCATGAAGGGGTTTGAAAAGGGAAGTAACGAAAATAGTCAATATAAAAACCGGGGTAACCCATTTGATAATAAATTTGTAAAAATGAGGCACCTTAATATCTGAACCCCGGGTGATTTCTTTCCAGCCTTTGTCAATTCCAAAAACCCATGAAAACAAAATGATCTCAGCTGAAGCAAAAATAACGAGAGAAACGGTTCCTGTCCAGTAGTCATATTCGTTTAAAACGCCCATTTCAAAAAAGAAAATAGTGGGTAAAGCCAAGATTAAAACAATGATACCGAGAACAATAGCGCTTCTTTTCCTACCCCAGCCAAATTCATCTTCGACGAATCCCATAAAAGGAGTCCCCATAGCGAGCGAACTGGTTATTCCGGCAAAAAACAATAATCCAAACCAGGCTACCCCCGACAAAGTTGCTAAAATAGATCCCCATCGACTGAACAGGAAAGGCATAGTTTTAAAAGCCATCATAAAGCCTGCATTTTCTTTAACCCAATCGAGCCCCATGTATCCAACGGCAATAGGAATGACAATGGAAGCCCCCAAAACAATTTCCACGAATTCATTCATCCAACCTGCAGACATAGCATTTAGCGCAATGTCATCGTTTTTCTTAACATAAGCGGCATAACAGTGAATTGTACCCATACCAACCGATAAAGTAAAAAAGATTTGTCCTGCAGCCGCAAGCCATACCTTGGGATTGGCCAGACTGTTAAGTTTAGGCTTCCATAAAAAGTCAAGTCCGACATGTGAGTTACAGGTAGCGCATCCTGCTGTACCAGTACTTCCCAACGTAACAGCCCTTATGGCAAGGAAAACACCGAAAACAATAAGAAGCGGCATGGCTATTTTAGCCACTTTTTCAACTCCTCCGCTTAATCCTTTGGACAGAATATATATATTTAGTATTAAAGTTATTAGAAATGCCACTATTGCCCAACCGGGAATGTTAATATTTACCAAAGCATCAGTCATCGTACCATGAATTCCGGCATAGCGGTCAAACATTGCACTGACCTGTCCTATGCTCTTGCCGGTAAAACTTTGGGTTAACGATTCAAGGGTATAAGATAAGGTCCATGATTCAATATAAGTGTAGTAAGCAAGAATTCCGAGATTGGTAAAAATCCCGAAAACGCCAACATATTTCCACAATCTTTTCTTGGACATACTGTCCAGAATAAACGGAGTGGAATGGTGTCCTCTAATGCCGCCAAACCGGCCCATGGCCCACTCTACCCACAATAGAGGAAGTCCCATAAGCAAAAAAGAGACAAAATAAGGGATGATAAAAGCTCCGCCGCCATTTTGAATTGCCTGAACGGGAAATCGTAAAAAATTCCCCAGTCCTACTGCGTTTCCCGCCATTGCTAAAATCAATCCGACACGGGAACCCCAGCCTTCGTTACTTTGAGCCATATCATTGAAAAATTATCGGTTATCAAATTAAATTGCAAGTATAAGAAAATGTCGGTTTTAGCGACTTGTTTCCGCATCTTTTATTTTTTAACAACCCTGGTCTTCTTATCGTGAGACCACAAAGCCGGAAAATACAAGGCCTTCTTTTACACATTTTGAAATTTATTTACTATTATTTGCAAAAACAGAAAACAACATGTACGGTTGTTGTTTCCAAATGTCTGGTCAAGCGAATTCCTGTTGCCATTAACATTTTCTATTTCCCTTTAACAAACATTAACAAACTAATTACAAGCCTGTTTATATATTTGCACAACCAAATTGAAAAAAATAATACCCATGTTAGAAACGGACATTCGCGAACTAAACGAAAAGATTCAAAAAGAGAGCCAGTTTATCGATATGGTAAAACTGGAAATGAATAAGGTAATTGTGGGACAGACACACATGACCGAACGTTTGCTCATCGGCCTTCTCGGCAACGGACATATTTTGTTAGAAGGGGTTCCCGGCCTGGCAAAAACGCTGGCAATCACTTCACTGGCCAATATTATTGATGCCAAATTCAGCAGGATTCAGTTTACACCAGATTTGTTGCCTGCCGATTTGTTGGGGACGCTCATTTACAGCATGAAAAATGAGGAATTTGTTGTGAAAAAAGGTCCCATTTTCGCCAATTTTATCCTTGCAGATGAGATTAACCGTTCGCCTGCAAAAGTGCAGAGTGCTTTGCTCGAAGCCATGCAGGAGCGTCAGGTTACTATTGGCGACAACACTTTCATGTTAGAAGAGCCTTTCCTCGTTATGGCAACACAAAATCCCATCGAGCAGGAGGGAACCTATCCGCTTCCGGAAGCCCAGATAGACCGTTTTATGTTGAAGGTGGTAATTAACTATCCTAAAAAATCTGAGGAGAAACAGATTCTGCGTCAGAACATTACCAATGTTTATGCCAAAACAAATACGATTCTGAAACCGGAAGATGTGCTGAAAGCAAGAGAGCTTGTGAGACAGATTTATCTTGACGAAAAAATTGAGAATTATATAACCGATATTGTCTTTGCCTCCCGTTATCCGAATGAGTATCATTTGGAAAAATTTTCGGGCATGATTTCCTTTGGCGCCTCGCCGCGTGCAAGTATCAACCTCGCGTTGGCAGCCAAGGCGCTGGCCTTTATCAGAAGGCGTGGCTATGTCATTCCCGAGGATATTCGCGCCATTGCCCACGATGTAATGCGCCACCGTATCGGCCTGACCTATGAAGCCGAAGCTGAAAATATCACCAGCGAAGACATTATCAACGAAATTCTGAATTCGGTTGAAGTGCCATAAACCGTTAGATTCTAATTGGTTTAAGGAATTATTCTATGAATAACTTTTGCGGATAGCATAAAACAGAGGCAAATTGGAAGCACAGGAATTATTTAAAAAGGTTAGGAAGATAGAGATTAAAACACGGGGATTGTCCAAACAGATTTTCTCAGGCGAATATCATAGTGTTTTTAAAGGGCGCGGAATGGCTTTTAGTGAAGTGCGTGAATACCAGTTTGGCGACGACATCCGCAGCATCGACTGGAACGTTACGGCGCGTTTTAACCATCCGTTTGTCAAGGTTTTCGAGGAAGAGCGTGAGCTGACGGTCGTGTTGCTCATTGATGTATCAGGCTCAAATCTGTTCGGGACCCACGGCCAGCTAAAACAGGAGATGATTACCGAAATGGCCGCAACGCTCTCTTTTTCAGCCATTCAGAATAACGATAAAGTGGGGGTAATTTTCTTTTCCGATAAAATCGAAAAATTTATTCCTCCAAAAAAAGGTTCTTCACACATTTTGCGGATTATCAGGGAGCTGATTGATTTCAGAGCCGAAAATAATGGAACCAATATTGCCGAGGCCCTGCGTTACCTGACCAATGTGATTAAAAAACGGGCTACTGCTTTTTTGATTTCCGACTTTATGGACGACGGTTTCGAAAAAGCCGTGCAGATTGCCAATCATAAGCACGATCTTATCGCCATTCGTGTAACGGACCGCAGGGAAACAATTATGCCCAATGTGGGGATGGTGCGTATGCTGGATGCGGAAACCGGAAAACAAATGTGGATAGATACGGGAAGCGCTTCCGTGCGTCGTCAGCTGAGCCGGTGGGCTGCCGAAAAAAGTCAGGAGTTGGATGCCCTTTTTTCGCGAATGGGTGTTGACGTGGTAAAAGCTTACACGGGCGAAGATTATGTGAAACCGCTTATGAACATGTTCAGGAAAAGGGAGGCAAGAAGTTAACAATAACTATGAAAATGAGGAAAGTTAAAAATGCGGGGTTACTGATATTGATGCTAACAGCTTTTACAGTTGTCCGCGGGCAGACGCTGAATGCAACTGCTTCGCTGGATACAAATGCTATTATGATTGGTGACCAGATTGGCCTGAACCTCACGTTGAAAGTGCCTGCCGGATCGCAGGTAACCTGGCCTGTACTGAATGACACGCTGGTTCCTCACGTGGAAATCATTAAACGTGGAAAAACCGAAAGCACGATAGAACATAATATCCTGAACCTGAAACGCCGGTTGGTGATTACCTCTTTTGATTCGGGCTATTTTAATATCACCCCACTAAAATTTCAGGTGCAATTACCCGGTAGCCATAAAACTGAAAATGTTGCCACGCAAGATTTGTTTTTGCAGGTTTATGCTCCAAAGGTGGATACTACCAAAGCCTTTAAAGCTATCAAAGGGCCGATGGCTGAACCTTATACACTCGGAGAAATTTTACCCTGGATTTTACTGGGACTTTTGTTGTTGGCAGGTATAATTTTCTTTGTATTGTATCTGCGCAAGCGAAGAAAGAACCAGCCGCTGTTTGCCCGTAAACCCAAACCCAAGTTGCCGCCGGATCAGGAAGCTATTCAGCGATTGGAAGAAGTCAGGCTCTCCAGGTTGTGGCAGGCTGGTAAGCTGAAGGCATACCACACGGCCATTACTGACATTATGCGTAATTATTTTGCACGGCGGTTTCTGTTTGATGCCCGGGAGATGACCACCGGAGAGATTATGCGAAATCTGGAAAAAGAAACGGTAAATAAAGAGGCGCTGGCAAAGGCCCGGAGTGCTTTTGAACTGGCCGACCTTGTGAAATTTGCCAAGTTGAAACCCTCGCCGCTGGAAAATGATACGAGTCTGAATTACTGCCTTGATTTTGTTAATGAAACCAAAGTTATACCGCAGGAAGAACCGGCACAAACGCAGGGAGATGAGGCACAGGCAGAGAATAAAGGGCAAACGGAAGAAAAAGTACAACCGGAAAATAAGAAGGAGAAATAGCGATGTTTGGCATAGACACATGGAGAAGCCCCGATTATTTTTATCTGTTCCTGCTGATACCGGCACTGATTGCCTGGTATGTGTATCGCTTTCGCAAAAGCACTCCCGAGCTTCTTTTTTCGGGGCTGAAACCTTTTGAAGGGACTTCGCCTTCGTTGAAAACGCGACTCATTCACAGCTTATTTGCGTTGCGTATGCTGGCATTGTCGCTGCTGATTATTGCGCTTGCCAGGCCACAAAGGATATCCTCAAAGAGTAACATTAATATTGAGGGAATTGACATCGTAATTGCTCTCGATGTTTCGGGAAGTATGCGTGCCCGCGATTTCCAGCCCGACCGTATTGGCGCGGCCAAGAGAATTGCCGCTCAGTTTATCAAGGGCCGCCCTAACGACCGTATCGGGCTGGTGATTTTCAGTGGGGTTGCCTTTACACAAGCCCCGCTTACCCTTGACCATTCCGTCCTTATAAGCCTCCTGAAAGAGGTGAAAAGCGGTATGATTCAGGGTGGGACAGCCATTGGTGATGGACTGGCTACGGCAGTCAGCCGGCTGAAAGATTCAAAAGCACGCTCGAAAGTGATTGTGTTACTTACTGACGGGATGAACAATTCCGGTGCTATCGACCCGGAAACTGCTGCCGAACTTGCCAAAATGTACGGAATACGGGTTTATACCATTGGCATAGGTACGTATGGCTATGCCCCTTATCCGGTACAGACACCCTATGGCATCCAAATGCAGCAAATGAAAGTGCAGATTGATCAAGCGCTGTTGAAAGAGATTGCAAAGGAAACAGGCGGGAGATATTTTCGGGCTAATAATAATAATAAGCTAAAAACCATTTTTAAGGAGATTGATAAACTGGAAAAATCGAAAATTAGTGTACAACAGTTTCGCAAAAAATATGAACTGTATTTTCCGTTTGCGTTGGCGGCTCTGTTGATTTTTGTGCTGGAGATAACTTTAAGATATATATTTTTTAGAAGGTTACCGTAAAACAAAGAGGGAAAGATGATTCAATTTGAACATATAGAGTTTTTTTGGGCTTACCTGCTGCTGCTGTTTTTCATCTTAATTTACTGGCTTTTTAATGGCTGGAAAAGGCGGACAACCAAACGGTTCGGCGACAGATTACTGATGGTGCATTTGATAAGACATCAGTCCGCTACACGGCCGGCCTTACGGTTTTTGCTATTACTCTTTGCCCTGTTTTTTATGATTTCCGGCATTATTGACCCCAAGGTGGGTACAAAAGTGGAAACCGTGAAACGGAAGGGTATTGATTTGTACATAGCTTTGGATGTATCTAATTCCATGCTGGCCGAAGACATTAAACCCAATCGGCTCAGCCGGGCAAAAATGGCTGTCTCCAATCTGATAGATAAACTGAATGGCGATCGAATCGGATTGATAGTTTTTGCCGGACGTGCTTACAGGCTGCTGCCACTCACAACCGATTATTCTGCTGCAAAGCTTTTTCTTTCGTCGGTGGATACCAAAATTGTTCCCGTGCAGGGAACAGCCATTGGCTCGGCCATCAATTTGGCCACAACCTCCTTTGAAAAGGATAAACACAATAAAGCGATTATCGTTATCACCGATGGCGGGAATCATCAGGGTAATCCGGTGCAGGCTGCCAGGATGGCTGCTGAGAAAGGCATTAAAGTATTTACCATCGGCATGGGGTTGCCCGAAGGGGCGCCAATTCCTATTTACGATGCGCATGGTAACCGAACTTTTTTGAAAGACAGACAGGGTAAAGTGGTTATTACCAGATTGAATGAACAGATGTTGCAGGAAATTGCCAGCGCAGGTCATGGAACTTATGCCCGCGCCAACAATGCCAGTGTGGGGTTGTCAAAAATCTTAAAAAATATCAACCACATTCAAAAACAGGAACTGGCCACCAAACAGTTTACCGATTATGCGCATCATTTTCAACTGCTTCTCGCTATTGCTTTCTTCTTCCTTGTTGCGGAATTGTTGTTGATTGAGCGTAAGTCAAAGTGGGCTGAAAAAATTGATTTTTTTGGAAAATGAGAAAGAAAGAAAAAATAAAATTGTTTTTAATCCTGATGCTGGGACTTATTTCGGCCGGAGCTTCCGCACAAAGTGCGAGGACTCTTATACGAAAGGGAAATAAACTGTATGAGCAGAAGAAATTTTCCGAGGCTGAGGTGCAATATCGTAAAGCACAGGCGAGAAATCCAAAATACGAAAAGAGCACTTTTAATCTTGGCGATGCTGTTTATCAGGAGAAAAATTACAAAGGAGCAGAGAACTTTTTTAAAAACCTGGTTCAAAAGACTAAAAAGCCTGGATATAAAGCCAATGCATGGTATAATCTCGGGAATACTTTCATGCAGCAAAAACAGTATGAAAAGAGTATCGGTTCGTATATTCAGTCTTTGAAACAACAGCCTGCAGATATGAACGCCAAGTATAACCTGGTGTATGCCCGTAAAATGCTGAAAAAACAAAAACAACAAAAAAAGAAACAAAAGCAGAACAAAAAGAACAAGAACAAGAACAAGAACAAAAACAAGAAAAATCAAAATAACAAGAAAAATAAGAATAAACAGCAGCCTCAGAATCAGAAGGGAAACCAAAATAAGAACGGACAGAAAAAACAACATCAAATTTCACCGCAGGAGGCTCAGCGGATTTTGAATGCTTTGAAAAATAGTGAGAAGAACACGCTTGAAAAGCTTGAAAGAGCCAAAGCAAAAGCAGAGGCAGCAAAAGCGAAACCAAATGTTATTAATTGGTAGAGGAGGAACGATGATGCTCGTTATGGTGCAATATTTGATAGAAAACCGCAATGGAAATAATCCTTATTTTTGAATAAAATTTATGGCTTAGATGAAAAAGAGGGGATTTTATATTATTTTTCTGTTGTTGTTTATGTCGCAGGGTGCCTGGGCCGGTAAAGAGGTTACTTTTACCGCAGAGGCACGGCAGCAGGTTTTGGTTGGGCAGCAGTTTCAGATTATGTTTGAGGTGAATGCCAACGGCAGGAATTTTACACCTCCCGCCGATTTTGGCGGCCTGGAAATTTTATCCGGTCCCAATACTTCGAGCAGTTCCAGCATCCAGTTCATAAACGGAAAAATGAGCCAGTCATACACAATGACTTATTCCTTCATTGTTATGGCTACCAAGCCCGGCGTAATTGCCATCGGACCGGCAACGGTTAGGGTGAAAGGCAAAAGATATTCTTCCAACATACTTAAAATTAGAGTTCTGAAAGCTAATGCGTCTGCAAAAAACCAAACAGGCAGTTCGGGCGCCCCATCGCAAAACAGGGCGGGAGCTGTCTCCGGAAGAACCCAGGCAACCTCCAATGCCAAAATAAGCAGCAAAGATGTTTTCATTAAAGCCACGGTGAATAATACCCATCCCTATCTCGGTCAGCAGGTGGTGGTTACCTATCGTATTTATACCCGTGTTCCGGTGACAAACCTGAGTATTAACGAGGTGGCTTCTTTTAAAGGCTTTTGGTCGAAAGATTTGCTTGCTAATAATTCTACTTTGCAGCAACATAACGAAATCATTAACGGACAGAAGTATGTGGTGGCGGTGATTCGTAAACTGGCTCTGATACCTCAGCAAACCGGAAAACTGGTGATCGACCCCATGCACCTGGATTGTTCCGTGCAAATCCGGGTGAAAAGTCCATCCGGTAATTCCGGTAATCCGTTTAACTCCTTTTTTAATAGTCCTTTTTTTAATCAGAATGTGAGAAACGTAAAGAAGACACTGGTTTCCAATGCGCTGTGGTTCAATGTGAAACCGCTTCCCACTAAAGGGAAACCGAGCTGTTTTTCAGGTGCCGTTGGCAATTATACTTTCAAAAGCAATATCGACAAAACCAATTTGACCACCAACGATGCCCTCACGCTCAAAATTATTATCAGCGGAAGCGGAAACATTGAACTGGTGAGTGCGCCTTCGGTGAAATTTCCCTCTGATTTTGAAACTTATTCCCCAAAAATAACGACGAACATCAATAATTCCGGTAATGGTGTTTCGGGAACAAAAGAGTTTGATTATCTTGCCATTCCCCGTAACCCCGGTGATTTTACCATCAAACCGGTAAAGTTCTGTTTTTTTAATCCCGGTGACAGGCAATACCATGTTTATCAGTCAAAAGCCTTTCATATTCATGTAAAAGAGGGAAAAGGTCTCGGCGTGGTATATACAACTACCAACCAGCAGGGTATTCATATTCTCGGCAGAGACATCCGGCACATCAAAGAAGGGTCGTTTGATTTGCGAATTGCCAGCGACTACCTTTTCGGAACAACCTTGTACTATGTGTTGCTGGCGTTGCCCGTGTTGTTGTTGTTGTTGATTCTTCTCCTTTGGAACGGAATGAAAAAACGTAAAGCAAATGTGTCGCTAATTAAGAACCGCAAGGCACAGAAGATGGCCCGTAGCCGGCTCACAAGGGCACAAAAGATGAAAAAACAGGGTAATGATAAAGCCTTTTACGATGAAATTGCGCAGGCTTTATGGGGATATATCTCCGATAAGTTTGATTTGCAAAAAGCCGAGCTTTCCATGGAGACGGTGAAAGAGATGCTGGAGCAAAAACAGGTAGCCGGTGAAACGATAAAAGCTTTCATGGATACGATGAACAGTATCGAATACGCACGTTTTGCCCCGGGTGATACCAAAGGCAAGATGGAAAATATTTATTCGGAAACTTTGCACGCTATTATGCAGGCCGAAAAGTCCTTAAAATAAGTTGACAAATGAAACGGATACTAAAACATATTTTATTTTTGACTTTGGTGGCTTTTTCAATCCATGCTTCAGCCATCAACCCTGATTCGCTGATGGTTCGGGCTAACCGTGCGTATGACCATCAACAGTACGATTCAGCTGTAAATATGTACAATCGTGTGCTGAAACAGGGATTGGTTTCGCCTACGCTTTATTTCAACCTCGGAGACGCTTATTTCCGGAAAAAAGATATGCCTTCGGCGATTCTTTATTATGAAAAAGCTAAAAAGCTGGACCCCAATAATGCAGACATTCAATACAATCTGAACCTGGCCAACACCATGATTCCCGATAAAATTGAAAAGGTGCCCGAAATGTTTTTGAAACGGTGGTGGAACTATTTCTATGATCTTTTTAATGCCAACACGTGGGCTGTTCTTTCTCTCGTTTCCTTTGCGCTGTTTGTCTTTCTTTTAGGCCTGTTTATTTTATCCCGGGGACGACGAAACCGGGAGTTGTCTTTCTTTTTCGGGGTGCTTTTGTTAGTAGCCTCCATTGTGGCGTTTGGACTGGCATCGCAAAAAGCTTACTATTCGCAACATCACAGCGAAGCCATTATTTTTACGCCGACTGTCACTGCTAAGAGCTCACCCACTCCTAACTCGGTGGACTTGTTTGTTATTCATGAGGGTACCAAAGTCAGGTTGCTCGACGAGGTCGATGGCTGGGAAAAAATCAAGCTGCAAAACGGTAGCATCGGCTGGCTGCCGAAACAATCCATGAAAAAGATTTAGACATTTGAAAGTCGCAGCCTGTCCGCTTTTCTCTGCTTTTCTATTCCTGCATCAATACAATGCCGGCAAACTATCAGCGTGTCCAGGAACGTCCGGATGGAGCGTGTCTCGGCTTTGACAAGAAATCCGAACGAATGTAAATAGGGCCTGTCAATAAAGTCAAGTGTTTGGTTCAGAATGTTCGAGCTCGAGGCTTGTGTATTTAAAATCAGGTGACCCCGGCTATTGAGTGAATAATATTTCGTGATACTGTAGTTTTACTGATTCGTTAGGCGTCTCCCGGTTAAGGCCACATTTGAAATGCTACCGGATTCGCAATCCGAAAGTTGTGGCAAGAGGATGGACTATGCTTTTTTTGTTGAGATAAATTGACTTTAGGCAACAAGCGGGTAACCATGCTGTTCTTGTGTTTGTCTTTCTGTTGCCTGCCCGGTAACTTAATCTTCCGGAATACCTGTCTCATAAGGATTTGCCGGGTCGTTGCTCCATTCAAACCAGCCGCCGTCGAAAACGGAAATGCGGGGCCAGCCCATGAGCCAGGCATTGAAAAAAGCTTCGCTGCCCCGCCAGCCGGTGCCGCAGTAAAAAGCCAAATGTTTTTCAGGAGAGATACCGGCTTCTTCCCACTGGGCGGCAATTTCGTGAAACTCGCGGGTGGTGTGGTCCACATTCCGGTAGTTTTCCATGTGGTAAGCATCCGAGCCGCAATTTCCGAAGATGGCACCCGGAATACGTCCTTTTTTCTCGATGTAGTTATATCCGCTCACCTCGCCAATGTACTCCGGCCAGCTGCGCACACTAACCAGCTCGGCGTCTTTGGATTTCAGTATCTCTTTGGCTTCGGGAATGTCCACTGTTAGCTCCGGCCTGCCCGGAATAGGCGCTCCAAAGTCAGCCACCGGCTTTTTGGGCACATCTTCGGTACTTATTGCATAACCGGTATCTTTCCACGACTGGAAACCGCCGTTCAGTACCCGTACATCTTTTACTCCGGCATACATCATGATAAAAGCATTACGGATAGCGCCGATATGTCCGGCGGCGCTGCCCGGAAAGTCGTTTGCATTGTCGGGATGCATAAATTTTCCGTATAAAACCACCGTGGTGTCGGCGGTGATACCATGTTGCTCCAACGCAGCTTTCAGCTCTTCCGGCGGGCGGCGGTTCCATGTTTCGGGAGCTTCCAGCGCCAGCGTATCCATATCAATAGCGCCGGGAATATGTCCGGAAAGATAAGCGTCACGGTTGCGGTAGTGGGCATGAACTACCACAAATCTGTCATTATCATATTCCTGTGGCCTGTTTCCCGAAAGGAGTGTTTTCACCCATTCCGCCGAAACCAAATGGCTGTAGCGGGGTAAATATTCCATGGGCAGGTCGCTGTCCGTTGTCCACTCATCCGTAAAATGAAGATAAAGACTTACATCGGGATAACCGGCTTTTTGAAACTGACGGGCTGTTTTTTCCATGGCTTTCCGGGAATATCCGTAAACCACAATTTTATGTTGTTGTACAATGCCTTTGGAGAGGACGATCTCTATCCAGTCCATGTATTTTGTCCATTTTTCGGGTAACGATTTTGCTCCTTTGATATGGCCGCCACGGGTTTCGCCGTTCAGCTTCCAGCCGTTGTAAGCCTCCACAGGGCGTATGTCAATAATTTTTGTGTTGTTGTTTTCCAATAATTCCACCAATTCGCCGGTGGATAATTCATTCTGTTGTGTCATCATATTTATATCTGATTAAAAAAAGTCTTAAATTTAGGAATATTCCGAAAGAGGTTGAAAATGGGCGCTTCCTGTTGTGGTGAGCTTATACGAAAGGAACAGGCACAGGAAACCATGCCTTTCTTTTCCACTTGTTTTCTGCTCTGCAAAACGGAAATTTGCCCGGACGGGGGGTAGTATGCCAAACTAAATGTGTTCAATATCTGTAAAATCTGCCACTACCGTACTGTCGGTAACTACATCCGTAATGCTGAGTTTATGCACATCGTTTACGCCATTGGTACGTGCAAAAACCATGAGTTCGTTATTTGTGGCTGTATAGAAGTTTTTGAATTGCACCAATGCTTTTTCTTCATCAAAAAGTTTGCGAAGCTGCTCGTCCTGAGTGGCAATGCCAACGGGACAGGTTCCGGTATGACAAACTTTTGCCTGAATACAGCCGATGGCAATCATAGAAGCAGTGGCGAGAGCAATAGCATCGGCGCCGAGGGCAAGAGCTTTGGCAATATCGGAACTGTCTCTAAAACCACCGGTAATACAAAATGTTACTTTGCTGTTGACCTTGTCGAGATATTTTCTTGCTCTTCGAATAACAAAAATGGGTGGAATGCCTACATTGTCTTTCAAAAATCGTGGAGACGAACCGGTTGCGCCTCCGCGGCAGTCGATGGTAATAAAATCCGGTTCTGCTTTCAGGGCAAATGCCAAATCCTCTTCAATGTGGCCGGAAGCAAATTTCAATCCGACCGGTTTCCCTCCGGTAATTTCTTTAATGTGTGCGACCAGCTTTTGCAAATCTTCCAAATTGTTAACTCCGGCAAGTCTTCCCGGTGAAACGGAAGCTTCTCCAGGGTTTAAGTCTCTGATTTTCGCTATTTCTTCCGTTACCTTGTGAGCCGGCAGGTGTCCTCCCAATCCGGGTTTTACACCCTGACCGATTTTTATTTCCACGGCATCGGCTTGCATCATGGCGCTGTCGATGTGCGAAAAAGCAGCGGTTCCCAGCTCATAAATATATTTTGTTGCTGCCCGGCGTTCGTCGGGGAGCATACCGCCTTCGCCTGAACACATAGCTGTGCCGACAAGGCTGGTGCCTTTTGCAAGTGCTATTTTTGC
>VAOW01016840.1_pt1 | contig 33351 bp, 32 predicted proteins | sample 3393921 | NCBI WGS metagenome assembly VAOW01 (sample SAMN08290428, study PRJNA428436) | hydrothermal vent metagenome | isolation source: Deep-sea hydrothermal vent chimney | place: Indian Ocean: Southwest Indian Ridge | depth 2742 m m | reverse complement strand
GCGCTGCAAAACAGATGCATACGGTAATTGAATCGGCGTGTACTGGTTGCAACCTGTGTATTCCACCCTGCCCAGTGGACTGCATTCATATTATTGAAATTAAACCCACGGTACGTAACTGGGTTGCCGAGCCACCTGATGTAGACGCTACGACTCCGCATGCACGTTAAGTATGCCGGACACCCCGGTAAAGTAAAAAATAGGCCGTAACGAATAAAAAATCATGACAGCAGTAAAGGATCTTTCAAAATTTAATGGCGGACTGGTACTCGATGGGCATAAAGATTTGTCCACTGCACAACCTGTTATGCCGATGGCGGCTGTGCGTCATTATATTATTCCTTTACAACAACATATTGGAGAAATCAGCAAACCATTGGTTAAGGTAGGAGAACACGTCTTAAAGGGGCAGATGCTGGCATGTCCCGGTGGCGTAATAAGTGCAAGTATTCATACGCCGGTATCCGGTACGGTGGTTGCCATCGACAATCAGGATATCCCCCATGTTTCCAGTCTGCCGGATCTATGTATTAGCATTGAAAATGATTTTAAAGAGCAATGGGTTGAAACAAAACCACTGGGTGAAGACTATAACAACACCTCATCACGTGATCTAAGGCAGCTATTGTGTGATGCTGGTGTCGTCGGCCTGGGTGGTGCCACGTTTCCCGCACATATCAAAGAGACCGAAATGCACATCCACAGCCTTATTCTCAACGGCGTGGAATGTGAACCGTATATTACCTGCGATGATATGCTGATGCGTGAACATGCCACACAGGTACTGGCTGGTGCAGATATCATCGGGCATATTATCAAAGCGAGAGAATGCATTATCGCTATTGAAGACAACAAACCCGAAGCCATTAGCGCCATACAGGCAGCTATTGACGAGGATGCAACGGGTTTCTTCCGTTTACAGGTTATTCCCACTCTCTATCCCAGTGGTGGCGAAAAACAGTTAATCAAAATCATTACCGGCAAAGAAGTACCGGTCGGACGTCTGCCTGCAGAAATCGATATTTTATGTCACAACGTTGCAACCGCCTATGCCGTTTATCAGGCCGTTTTTGAAGCAAGACCGGTAATATCACGAATTATGACTGTTACCGGAGAGGCTATAAAACAGCCACAGAATATTGAGGTTTTAATTGGTACCCCGGTTGGCGACTGTATTGCTCAGTGTGGCGGTTATACAGAAGATAGTTACGAACTGATTATGGGGGGTCCGATGATGGGTTTTACCCTGCAATCCGAGCATATCCCGGTAACCAAAGCCAGTAATTGCGTACTGGTGATGCCTTACGGGGAAATCACCTCTTCCACACAACACCTGCCCTGTATCCGCTGCGGGAAGTGTGTCGACGTCTGCCCGGTACGTCTGCTACCGCAGCAGATGTACTGGTATGCCAGCAGTAAAAATATGGAACGGATTCAGGATCACCACTTATTTGACTGTATTGAGTGCGGTTGTTGCGCCTACGTCTGCCCCAGTTCCATTCCACTGGTACAATATTACCGTTATGCTAAAACAGAAATTCGTGCGCAGGAGCGCGAACGCACTACTTCGGATATTGCCCGTAAACGCCATGAGGCACATCAACAGAGACTGGAACGACAGAAACAGGAACGTGAGGCTCGCCTGCGTAAAAAACGTGAAATGCTAAAAGATAAAAACGAAGGAGGAGATAACCATAAACAGGCCGTTATTGCCAACGCGGTTGCCCGTGCCAAAAACAAACAGGTGCAGCGAAAAAACACGGAAAAGAATAAAGTAGAGGAAACACAATAAAATGCTGTCGCTAGCAAACGCTTCTATAAACCCTTCAATTTCAGCTAAGGAAGCTCTGAATAAGTCTATTTAACATGTTATTTAACAAAACCCCATCACCGCATATTAAAACTAACATCAATGTTCAGACAATGATGTTTCAGGTTATTTACGCACTCATCCCCGGTGCACTTGCCTCCATATACTTTTTTGGCTGGGGGGTACTTTTTAATCTGATTACTGCCATTACTGTTTGCCTTGGCAGTGAAGCTCTGATGTTGAGATTCCGCAACTATAATATCCGCAGTCATCTTGGCGATGGTAGTGCTTTAGTCACCGCCTGCCTGCTGGCATTGGCACTGCCACCACTGGCACCCTGGTGGCTCACCACCATTGCTTCGTTATTCGCTATCGTGGTTGCCAAGCATCTATATGGTGGACTTGGTTTCAACCCGTTTAACCCTGCCATGGTCGGATACATTGTGGTGATGATATCCTTCCCGCTGCAAATGACATTATGGACTGCACCAATGGGTGTTGGCGCTGGCTGGCCTGATTTTGTCACTACCTTCCACTGGGTATTTGGCGGTATTATTCCGCCTGGTCACACACTTGATTCATTGTCTATGGCTACACCCATTGACGTTATTAAGACGCAACTGAATCAATTCCATTATATTGCTGAAACGCGTAACAGTAGTGAATACAAAGCGATATTCGGTACCCTGAGTGGTATCGGCTGGGAATGGATAAATGCCCTCTATCTGGCTGGAGGAATCTGGCTGATTAAAAAGAAGGTTGTAGACTGGCGCATTCCCACTGCGTTCTTACTTGCACTGGCCTTCCTCGCTAATTTATTTGCCGTTATCGACTTTTCCAGCCATGCTTCTGCTCTGTTTCATCTATTCAGTGGCGGAACAATGTTAGCTGCTTTTTTTATTGCCAGCGATCCGATTACTGCCAGCACAACACCAAAAGGTCGATGGATCTACGGGCTTGGCATCGGCACTCTGGTCTTTGTTATACGCAGTTGGGGCGGTTATCCCGATGGTATTGCCTTTGCCGTTGTACTAATGAATATAGCCGCACCCATTATCGACTACTACACCATGCCAAAAGTCTATGGCGACCCAGATCGCTAACCGCCTGATCGCTAACTATTAGAAACAATGATTACAAACTATGAAACTACTCAAGGAAAACCCGAAAAAAATTATTAATACTGCCCTGATATTAATGACTTTCGCCGCAGTCGGCGCAGCCATGGTAGGGTTCACGCATAGCAAAACAAAAAATGCTATCCTTTACAATGAGAAACTGACCCTGCTGCGCAAACTCAACACTATTATTCCGGCACAGCAATATGATAACAAACTGCTTGAAGATACGATAAAAATCCCTGCCGATACTTTACTCGGCACCAGTAAGCCGGAAACCGTTTACCGCGCACGCAAACAGGGAAAACCCGTTGCCGTCGTAATACCGGCAATTGCCTCTAATGGTTATAATGGCTCGATAGAAATGCTGGTTGGTATTTATCATAATGGGATAATTGCCGGTGTACGCATCGTCAGCCAGCATGAAACCCCGGGGCTGGGGGATCAGGTTGACAGCGCCCATTCCAACTGGATTAAAGGCTTCACCGGAAAAAGCCTGAAACAGCCGGATGAAAGACACTGGAAAGTGAAACGTGATGGGGGTGCCTTCGATCAGTTTACCGGAGCCACTATTAGCCCACGCGCAGTGGTTAAAGCGGTTCATGCGGCCCTGCTCTATTACAGCAAACACAAAGATAAATTATTTGCCGGAAAAACCCACACCCAGGAGAGCACAAAATGAAACATCTCTCTTTTGAAAAACAGGCAGAAATTATACGTAACGGCCTGTGGAACAATAATATGTCACTGGTACAGCTACTCGGTCTGTGTCCGTTATTAGCTGTTTCAAGTACCGTTGTTAATGGCCTCGGTCTGGGTTTTGCTACTCTGCTTACACTGGTGCTGTCCAATAGCAGCATATCCCTGATTCGCCCCTGGTTAAAATCAGAGATTCGTATTCCAATTTTTGTACTAATTATCGCCTCCATCGTCACCTGTATTGAACTAATCATGAACGCCTGGTGGCATGAACTTTATCTGGTACTGGGTATCTTTATTCCACTGATTGTTACCAACTGCGCCATTATCGGTCGTGCCGAAGCCTTTGCTTCAAAGAATAATGTGCTGAATTCTGCTCTGGATGGCTTTATGACAGGATTAGGCTTTACTCTGGTTCTGGTGGTACTCGGTGGTATGCGTGAACTAATTGGTCAGGGTACGCTGTTTGCCAATGCTCAGTTAATGTTTGGGCAATACGGCAAGGCACTCACCTTAACCGTCATCCCTCACTATCCGGGGTTTTTGCTAGCCATATTGCCACCCGGTGCCTTTATCGGACTCGGGCTGCTAATTGCACTGAAAAACATCATCGACAAACGCCAGGCTCAGCGCAAAGCGGCTCGCATAAAGCTCACCGCTACAACCGAAGCAGTAGTGCAATGTAGGTAAATACAGCAAGGTAACCACATAAGGTAGACAGATAACACCGCTGTAAAATATTAATGAACAGACATAAACGCCACGAAATATTTTCACGACTACAGCAGGCAAACCCAGAACCCACCACTGAGCTTCATTACCACTCTACCTTCGAATTACTGATAGCCGTGATTCTTTCGGCTCAGGCAACCGATAAAAGTGTCAACAAAGCCACAGAAAAATTATTTACTGTGGCGAATACCCCGGAAGTTATGGTTGCATTGGGAGAAAACGATTTAAAATCATATATAAAAACGATCGGCCTGTATAACACCAAGGCAAAGAATATTATAAATACCTGCCGACTGCTTATTGAACAACATCACAGCATGGTACCCGATGACCAGAAAGCCCTGGAAGCTCTGCCCGGTGTTGGTAGAAAAACGGCAAATGTGGTTAGAAATACTGCTTTTAATCACCCGACTATTGCCGTGGATACCCACATTTTCCGCGTCGCCAACCGCAGCAAAATCGCAACCGGGAAAAATGTACTGGAGGTTGAAAAGAAATTACTAAAAGTTACCCCAGATGGGTTTTTGCATAACGCCCATCACTGGTTGATTCTACATGGACGTTATACCTGTATTGCGCGCAAACCACGTTGCGGCTCATGTATTATTGAAGATTTGTGTGAGTACAGACAGAAAACTGAAATATAATCCGGTCTGCCTTTTTGACTCAAGAATTACCTTGGGCCTGAGTGTTGACTGAAGTGGACGTATCCTGCACGATAATAAGCTTTACACGGCTCCACTTGACTACACTGCATTTCGCAACCATAATGCAACCATGCGCAATTAATGGAGACTTTATATATGCCTGCTTTAACCATAAAGAATATCCCCGATGATCTCTACGATGAGATAAAAAACATTGCAAAACAACACCATAGGAGCATCAATAGCGAGGTTATTGTGTGTCTTAAACGCTCCCTGTTTCCTAAACGAATCAGCCCAGATGAACGACTTAGCACGATTCAGGCTATTCGCTCCCAAATTAAACCTAACACCATTACAGCGGAAGATATTGACCAGGCCATAAATGAAGGAAGGCCATGATTATCGCTGATACTAATATTATTTCTTATCTTCTACTCCCGACTTCATATACAGATTCAGTTGAAAGCCTTTATAAAATTGATCCTGACTGGGCTGCTCCCATACTTTGGAAAAGTGAATTTCGTAACGTCATGGCGCTTTACCTTAGAAAGAAGATTATCCGCCTGGAAAAAGCAATGCAGATTCAAGATACCGCTGAGTCAATTATAATTCAAAATGAATATGACGTTTCATCATCACAGATACTCACACTCATAGATGAAAGTAACTGCTCATCATACGACTGTGAATTCGTAGCACTCGCGCATCATTTTGATACAAAATTAGTTACTCAAGATAAAAAAATATTACGCGAATTTCCATCTACTGCCATATCCGTATCAGATTATCTCTCCCAGCTATAAACTACCCTGGACATACACACAGTGGATAAAAGGCGGGCTGCTGGAAACTTTAACCCCGCTTCTGCGACCAGTCTCGAATATGAATCAGGCCGTTTTCAACCAGCGAATATACCACCGGTACAACGATTAGCGTGAGCAGGGTTGAACTAAACATTCCACCGATTACAGCAATCGCAAGTGGTGCATTGGTATCTGAACCAGCACCGATCCCCATTGCTGCTGGCAGCATAGCAATAATAATCGTCAGTGATGTCATCAGTATCGGTCGCATTCTTATCGGGCAGGCCTGTAGCAGGGCTGCATTGACACTTTTCCCCTGTGCGCGTAACTGATTGGTTAGATCAATCAACAGGATAGAGTTTTTCGCCACCAGGCCAATCAGTAACACCATGCCGATCATGGAATAAATATTTAATGTCTGATGCATCAGCCAGAGCCCGAATACCCCGCCAATAACCGCCAGCGGCTGGGCAGTCATTACAATTAACGGCTGGATAAATGAATTAAACTGACTGGCCAGTGTCATGTAAACCAGGATCAGACCCGTGACAATCGCAAACATCACATAACCAACCGTTTTACTGAATGCCTTGGCGCGACCAATCAGCTCAACCCGATAGCCAGTCGGCAACATCGATTTGGCAACTTTTAATACAATTTCTGCCGCATCCCCTTCGGCAATGGTCGGGGTAGCAAAAAAAGTTGCCGCATACTGCAATTTATAGCGACCAATCACCGCCGGACCCAACTTCGATGTCAGTTTGGCGACCGTATCCAGGCGTACCAGCTGACCACGATGGTTACGCAAATAGATCTGCTTCAGGTCATTGGCATGATGCAAACCCGAGCCAGCCTTAAGGCGAATATCGTAACGCTCACCATCACCCGGATCATCATTATACTTTGCTACATCCATACCCCCTACCAGCACACGCAGGGTATTGGCGATGGTACGGGTATCCAGACCAACGCTATAGGCTTTTTCCCGATCAATACTAAGTACCGTCTGGGGCATATTTAGTTCCAGATCAGTATCAAGTTTTCCAATTTGAGGAATTTGCTGTAGTTTTCTGGTTAGTTTTTTTGATAATGCGGCAACCTTATCAAGGTTCGGACCTTTCAGCACAAATTGCAGTGGCTCGCCGCGTTGCCCGCCGACAATCGGTACCGGTGCGGCAAAGGCTTTAATGCCTGCCACCGTTGCCAGTTCCTGTCGCACACGCTTGATAATTTCAACCTGATTATGCTTACGCTGCTGTCGTGGTATCAGGCTGACATATATTTGTCCCTGATTCACCTGACCACGATCACCCGTGCCAATGGTACTGAACAGACCGCGTATTTCAGTGTCTTTTTTGAGAATTTTCTCCACCTGCTGCATTCGATCACGGGTATAGTCGATACTGGAACCAAGAGGCGTTTTGATGGAAACAATAAATCGCCCCTCATCTTCATCTGGCATAAAGCCTTTACCCAGCTGCCCCATAAACCAGCCACTGCTATAGACCACCAGTGCGGCAAGAATAAGAACAAACACACGCTTGCGAATCACAAAATGCAGTATTTTCTGATAGTGACTGTCCATGGCGTGAAAACCGGTTTCCAGTAAACGATACAGATGGCCATGACGTTTGCGCACACGCAGAAAGCGGGCACATAGCATAGGCGTCAATGTTAGTGAAACAAACAGTGAAATGATAACGCCAATAACCACTACCACCGCAAAAGAACTGATAAAGCGCCCGATAATTCCACCCATAAATACAACTGCACCGAACAGGGAAACCAGGGTTATCGTCGAGGCCATAACAGCGAAGATTACCTGTAATGTACCTTTTTCGGCTAATACATCTGCCGGTGCATCCGGGTCTTCCTCCATATGCCTGAATATATTTTCCAGCACCACAATAGCATCATCCACCACTACCCCGATTAGTAACAGCAGACCTAACATGGTCATGGTATTAAAGGTATAACCGGCAAAATAAATACCCGCAATGGCGCCAAGCAGGGATACCGGGATCGCCGTAGCAACAATAAGTGTTGAGCGCAAGTTACGTAAGAACAGCCACACCACTAGCGCCGCCAGTAATGTACCCTCAAACAGATGAGACTTTAATCCATCAATAATAGCGGTAATCAGGCTGGCATCATCAACCACAATATGTAACTTCATGCTCGGTGGTAACTGTGGCAAAATTTCCGTTCGTAAACGTTTTTTGGCCTCGTTAATAATAGCCACCGTATTACTGCCTGAAATTTTAATCAACCCCAGCCCTACAGCAGGTTTACCGTTATAACTGGCGTAACGACGAAAATCTTCCAGCCCGTCTTTAATCCGGCTAATTTCCTTCAGATAAACGGGTAGATGATCGCGGTAGGCGACAATCAGTTTGCCAAGGTTGGCCACATGATGATATTCCAGATCGAGTTTGAGCTCACGCTCCTGGTTTCCACTGGTTAAAAAACCACCCGGTAATTTGATATGTTCCCGGCCAAAAGCCTGTATTACCTGATTTACCGTAATACCTAATGCCGCCATCCGCTTAATATTTAGTTCAATGCGAATAGTACGTTTGCGTTCACCGGCAATTACCACATCACCTACACCACTGATGGTTTCGAGACGTTTTTTAATAACATTACGGGCATATACATTTAACTGCTGCAGGGTATTATCTCCCTGTAGAGCCAGCCACATTATCGGTTGCGAACCAGCCTCAATTTTTTTTAGTACCGGTGTTTTTGCATCGGCTGGCAGTTGTTGTAATACTTCATTCAGTTTGGCCTGTACCTCATTAAAGGCAATATTAATATTCTTTTTCAGTTCAAACTGTATGACGACAACAGAAACCCCGGCAAGTGAGGAAGACTGAACACTTTCTATCCCCGAAACACCGTTTACCGCCGACTCAATGACATTGGTTACCGAGGCATCAATCACATCCGGGTCAGCACCTGGCAGTACTGTGGCGATAGACAGCATAGGGAAATCAATTTTTGGCAGCCGGTCAACACCAATGCGCTGATAACTGATTACACCAAACAAAACCAGTACCAGACTTAACATGGTAGTCAGCACATACTGTCTGATCGACAGCTCAGGCAGATTCATTATTGCTTACCTGACGGGGCAACACGATTAGCTTTGTGCGATCGTATTTTTACCTGTGGCTCATTGCGCTGAATTTGAACACGCACGCCGTTACTGAGATAGGCAGCGCCATCGAGTGCAATATGCACACCCGCTTTAAGGCCAGTTTTAATTTCAACTCGCCTGCCCTGCCGAATACCGATGACTACCGGCTTTTCCTCCGCCCTGCCATTATCTAACTGATACACCACAAAACCAGCCGGACGCTGCACCAGCACCGCCTGTGGAACAATAACAGCATGATCATGTTGCATCAGTACCACTGATGCTGTAATAGATTCACCCGGTTTCCACTGTTTGCTGTTGTTAAATTCTACCAGCGCCTGAAGGGAGTGGTTCTGCTGCTCCAGCATAGGTCTGATACGTGTGATTTTCGCCTTCAGACTATCTTTACCTCTGTTCAGGACAACACCCATACCCGGTTTAATCTCATCTGCCAGTGTTTCAGGAAAGTACAGTCTGGCCCTCACATGATGCGTATCTATAATCTGAAACAGTGGCTTGCCTGAGGGTGACATCGGGTTAATATAGTCCCCTTTCGATACCGAACGTTTCTGTATTACCCCGGAAATGGGTGCAACGATACGCGTATGTGAGAGTTCATAACTGGCAATATTAAGCTGTGCTTTCGCCTGCCTGATCTGCGCCTGAGTTTGTTTGACAAGCGTTCTTGATGCGTCCAGTTTTGAATCGGATATTGTCTTCTTTTTAAATAAAGACTGGTCACGTTTGAGCAATAGCTGCTGATTTTCCAGTTGCGCCTGCAAACCTTCGATATTCGCTTTAGCCGCCATTTTATTCAGTCTAAAACGTTCACTATCCATCTGAGCCAGCACCTGCCCGGCCACTACCTTGTCGCCTTCATCGACATTAACCTTTACCACCTCAGCCGATACCATGGATGAAATTTGTGGCGCATGCATCGTTTCAATCACTCCCTGTACTGTGGTAATCAGGCTGATAGAGCCACTCATAACCTGAATTTCAGTTACCGGAACACCCGATTGATATGTCTTTTTCTCTCCAGCACGGGCATGCGATGGAGCGGATACAAGGGCTATCGCGGCAAATAGAAAAATAGATATAAATACGGAATGATGCAATCGTAATACAGAAAAAAATGGTGGGGAATAAAACAGCTTCATACAGTTATACCCAGAGATCCGGTTAATATTGTCATTACGCAGGCAGTGGCAACTATCGGTAGTTGTTAAGGAACGTCTGATTAACGTTTATTTCTTCTGCCAGTTTGCTCCCGGTTTTATATACATACCGGGTTTTGACCTTTCAATGGCTTTTTCACCCGCCAGTGCCTCAACAGCAGCAACAGTAGTCCCATTGCGTCGGGCAATTGCTTCATACAGTTGCTTTCGCTTCTGGTTTATATTCTGTATCAGGGCTTTCACCTCACTATTGGGCACAGTTACCGCCTGAAGATAACCACTGGTCGTTTCACCAACCAGCCCCCGTTGCTTGGCAGTGTGTAAATCAATAGCCATCGCATAGCCGGAAAAAACCAGCAGAAAAAAGGCCATAAAAAAGAATGATAAATTTCTGTTAACTTTATTCATTAGAATAACCCACTGTCTTTATTAAACACATTATCGAGCTGTTTATCCACTTTTATCCGTATTTCCTGCTGGATTTTTATATTGAGGTTAATGGTTATGGGCTTATCCGGTGCCTCCACCTTAACCGTTGGCGAGCAGCCATATAGTAAAACAGGAACGGCCAGGGAAAACAGCAGAAAAAAAGAAACCGGTAATTTCATATAAGTATTTCCATCGTAGTTTTACTGTCGGGCCTGACCGACTAATGATATTTCTTTCTAACGGCTGCGTCGATACTGTCATTCAGGCCCTGTGTATAGCGTAAGCTTTTAAGCAGGTCTTTTATATTCTGTTGTGTATTAATGTTCAGCTTCACCCGCTGGTTCTTACCCAGCTCGGGGCTGACTCCTGCCAGATGGAGTGCCGCACTCATCCTGCCATCCGGAGTATAGGACAAATTAGCCGCCAGTTTACTGTAACGAAAATCCCGCAATGCCTTTAACACAATAGTTGACAGCGGGCTGGTTGAAATTTGTCCTTTGCCAGTTTTCGGCTGATAGCGAATATACCCTTTTCTGCCTGCATTATCAAAATAACCCTGATGAATATAAATACCCTGTTGATTTAATTCAATGGGTAATACGCCATCGAGTTTACCATCAACAGATAACCCCGGTAATGGCTGTGATCGGGCAATGCTAGCTAAATTAATATTACGTATTTTCAGGGTAAACCGGTTTACCGGATGATTAAAATCCAGCGTTATCTTTCTGCTATAAAAACGTCCATCAAAAATATGACCTTCCAGGTTATGAAGAGTAATAACCGGCAGGTAATATTTTTTTTCATGATTCAACACAAGTTGCAGATGAATATTACTGATTAATACACCGCTATCAAGGTGTTTCAGCCGGATTAAACCGGTATGACCAATACGTTTTTCTGGCATAGATTTCACCGTTTGCAATACCGGCAGTATATTAAAATTCTGCACCGTATTTAACCCTGAGAACACGATTTGCTGATAAAAACCACCCACATTTTTCATCTGTAACCGGGTTGACAGCTGAAAAGGTTTATTTGCCCACCATTGCATAGAGGCATGAAGAGCAACCCTGCCGCTTATGATATCCACAAGATAAGGCCACGGTTTAACAAGCCGGCTCAGTCTGTCTGAATCAGCAGACAGCTTAATTTCCCTGTCTGTATCAATTGTCAGCATACCATGATTATGCTGAATATTGTGACTGCCGTTAAAGCTAAACTTTGCCGGTAACTCGGCAGAAAATAAATGGCCATTAAATTTTATTTTTTCATTAGCCTTAGTAATATGCAATATAACATCCCTGCCTTTTAGCTGAATTAACCTGCCATTAGTAAAACGCTGAAGAGCCAGAATCGATCTACTTGCAATATTTATAGCAAAGGCAGTATCACTACCATAGGCTGCGTTTTTTTCATTAGCCGGATTAATATCAATATTCCCATACAGCTTAATTACCGCATTCTTTATTTGTGTATCGTCAATATCCAGCTTTTTATAGCGAATAAAACTGCCACGATGCAGGACAATTTGCGAGCCATTTTTTAAGGCGTTAATATTAAAAATAAAACTCGCCTCAGGATGCTCAACACCACCACCCTGCCATCGAATCTGATTACCTGTTAATGTAACCAGCGCAAGCTCTTTACGAGCAGATTGTTTTTCCCTGATAATATTTTTATCTGCATTATTTATGCGCTGATTTTTAGGTGGCATACCATCCTGTAGCAACATAGCAACAGGAAGAGTTATTTTTCCACTGATCGGATCAATAATAAATGCCGCCACCTGTTTTTTTGTTACCCGTTCTTTTGTTACCCGTTCTTTTGTTATCTGCTCTTTTGTTACCTGTTCTTTTCTACCAGCAGATAGCCTGCTGTTTTTTATATCCATAAAATCCAGTTTTTGTAACAGTTTTATTATTTTCTGTATATTAAGCTGATATTCAGCCCTGATTACTTTGTCACTCAGGATAATATGTAATAATGCCGTACGCGATTGATCCAGATTGATACTGATGGTATTCGCTGAAGAAATTTTTACTGTTAATTCCTCTGGCAGGTCAGGTATATTTAATCTTAGTGATAGCTCTGTATTTTCTTTTGCGGTTTCTATTTTATGGAAATCGAGGCTAATACGCCGGTTATTGAACCCCTTAAAAGGGTTTCCATGTAGTTGTAATGTATCAATATAAAGCTGCTTAAAGGGTATTTTTTCTCGCCAGTTAGTCTGAAACTGCCTGAATAGCTGCCGCAATACTACAGATTGTGAAACTAACGGGCGTTTTTTCGCTGCAATTTTATTAGTAGACGGTTTTATATTGGCGGGAACATTCTGCCTACTTTTATCAGCAGGGACTGATGCATTACTGGCTACGGCCATCCCCGATGTTAAACTGGAGAATGTCTTTTTTGGCGTGGTAAGTTTTGTTATCTGCAAGTCTCTGATCATTATTTTATCTATAACCACTTTACCCTGAGCAGCAATAAACAGATCCTGATTACTGTATTGCAGCTTTATCCCTTTTACCCGCACTTGATAAACTGCCGAAGATGCTGTCTGATCAACCGGATTCAGATTAAAGATTAGTGAAGAAATTTGTGTTTGATGTCCACCAATTTTATCTATTTTTAATTGCTGCAGACGAATACCTGCCTGATATAATTTTTCTTCTGCCAGTAACGGTAATAATGATTGAACAATAGCCGCACGATATGCCAGGCCAGTAATAATAGCCAGTATTAATATAATCAGAAAAATAAATATCCACTTTAATACTTTCATATATCCGTCATTACTGCTGCATTAAGCAATCTTTCATTCAGTCCGAGTCGAACAGATTACGGTGTAATCGCAGGTTGTTTAGTGATCAAGTAATGCTCTGATTTTCATACTCAGATCAATCTGGGTATACGGCTTATTAAGCAGATTCGCTCTGAACCGTGACTGGCCATTGCGTGCGATGGCTTTTTCCGTATAACCGGAGGTTAATAATACTTTAAGTGACGACTGCAATGTCGTCAGCTTTTCTGCCAGTTCAAATCCATTTAGACCACCCGGCATAACAACATCACTAAACAATAGATCAATGGATGATTCTTCTTCAAATTTCGTCAATGCCTGCGCAGCGTTACTGGCAGTAATAATCCGATAACCCTGCCGGGATAATGTCTCTTCAACCAGCTCAACCAATCCAGGTTCATCATCAACAACCAGAATGGTTTCATTCCCTTTGGGGAAAGCCGTGCGGGAGGGAGAAGGTTTCGGTTGTTCTTCTTTTTCCTGACGGACACGTGGTAGATAAATTCGAAAGGTTGAGCCAATACCCTGTTCTGAATAAACCTTTATGGCGCCAGCTGAGCGTTTTACAAAACCGAACACCATCGCCAGACCTAAACCGGTTCCCTTGCCCTGTTTTTTTGTACTGAAAAAAGGTTCAAAAACACGTTCCTGAACCTCTGTAGACATGCCTTCCCCATTGTCACTCACCGCTAGCTCAACATATTGCCCAGGTATCACCTCTGGGTCATAGCGGCAATAATCTTCATCCAGTACAACATTAGCGGTTTCTATGGTTAACAAACCGCGCCCTTTCATTGCGTCACTGGCATTAATAATAAGGTTTAGCAAGGCATCTTCAAAATCACCGGAGGAAATTTCCGTTAGCCATATCGGCTGACAGAAATTATGTTCAATTTCCACCTGCGGTGTTAACGAACGGGCGATTAAATTACTCATGTCTTTAATCCGCCGGTTAATATCAGTAACCGCCGAACTGGATACATCACTGCGCGAAAACCCGAGTAACTGCCGGGTAAGATCAACAGCACGTTGCGCTGCATGGCGAATGCCCTTTATCCTTTTCTGTATTTCCTCATCAGTTTCAATATGCGGCTCAAGCAGATCAAGATTCCCTAGTATAATACCAAGAATATTATTAAAATCATGGGCAATACCTCCTGTCAGTTGGCCGATTGCCTCCATTTTCTGTGTCCGACGCAGGGCAATTTCAGTTCGCTGATGCTCACTAATATCGCGCCATACCGCATGCAATACGGTTTCATCACCGAAGGGAATAGCCGTAAACAAAACTTCTACCGGAAAGGTTTGACCATTTTGTCGCTTATGTACCCATTCAAAACGATGACTACCTTTTTCCCTGGCAATAGCCATCATTTCATTGGCTTTTTCAATGGACTCTCTACCATCCGGTTGTAGCGGTGGTGATAGATCGGAGGGACTAGTTTGCAATACGGCCTTTTTATCCGCATACCCCAGCATGCTGACCATTGCCTGGTTACAGTCAACAAATCGTCCTTCTTCAAGAATAAGCAACGCATCGGTTGATTTTTCAAACAGAGTAACATATTTTTTCTCGCTTTCCTGTAGCGTTTTCTCCGCCTGTTTACGTCTGCTTATATCGGTATAAACACCGCAGACGGCATAAATTTTATTTTCGCTGTCAAATAGCGGAAACTGGTCTGATATATAATGATGCACACCCCCATTATGCAAAATAGTTTCCTCAGATTTTATCCTCCTCCCGTTTGCAATAATGGCTTCATCATCACTGAAAAACACATCGTTACGACCGGAAGAAGAAACTTCTTTATCTGTTTTACCAATAATGTCTTCATGCGCAGTATGAAACAGCGTTTCATACTGCCGGTTAACAAAAATATAACGCCCGGCAAGATCTTTTGCATAAACGATGGCCGGGGAATGGTCCATAATCGCCTGTAAATTACGCTGGTTTCTGGCATTCATCTCTCGCAACCGGTACCGTTCCGTAACATCACTGAACACCAGCACCATACCTTGAACCTCAGCATTGTCACCATTGCGAATCGGCGCAGCAGAATCGGCAATCTGGTACTCACACCCGTCTCTGGCTATTAATGTGGTGTGGTTGCTCAGGTAAACCGTTTTACCGGTGGCAATGACTTTTTCAACTGGATTTTCGATTGACGCCCGAGTACTGGCATCAATAATAGGGAAAACTGTTTTAACCGGTAAGCCTTTTGCCTCATTATTAGACCAGCCGGTTAACTGCTCGGCAACCGGATTCAACAGGGTCAGATTGCCTGCCTGATCCGTAACCATCACCGCATCACCGATAGAATTCAGCGTAATAGACAAATTTTCCTCACTCAGGCGCAGACGCTCACGGCTACGTTCCAGCTTCCTGAGCAACCGCTTCTGCTTGTCAATTTCGCGATTTAGTGCAATAAAGGTATTTGCCCGTGAACCGACCGGCTTCATCCGTAATATAATCTGTGCCGACTGTTCATTCTGACTCGGTACCAACAGAAAACCTTCACAACTCGACATAGGTGATTCGCGGTTAGCGTGCGCACACATTAATGCCAGTCTCATCGGGGTTCGAGAACGGGTACAGGGTCGTAGTCGAGAACGGATCTCAGTGGATGACAGATTGGTTAGTTCAGCTAGATTAATGCCTGTCAGCTCTTCGGCGCTGTGTTGTAAAATACGTGAAGCGGCACGGTTGATCGCCAGGATTTCCCCCTCAGCGCTTACCATCAGCATGCCCTCAGGCAACAGATCAGCCAGAAAAAGAAATTCAGATGCCTGCATCAGCTTTTGTAATACTCAATACCCGAAACCGCATCCGCTTCATCGGTATGGGACAGATACACGATTACATGACAGCCCGCATCACCATTGGCTATGGTTTGTGCCAGATGGACTTTTGCATAGCCTAGATTCTCCGCAGTAATGATACCAAACACATTTGATGTCATCATACACAGACTGGGCCGTCCAATGACTTTTTCTGCAAAGGGGCAGGACTGGCTTTCCAGTACAATCTTGTCTATCCCCTGTGAAACAACTTTAAAATCGCCCTGAATACGCTGCTTAAAATCAGCCAGCACAGCGCCAACCTGTTCACGGTTAAGACTGGACACGTTCAAGGCCCGACAATAATCCTGATTGATTGCATCTCCCATGCTCTGGCCGACAATGGAAACAAACCCGGCGGCTTCTTCCACACCGACTACATCCTGCAATGTACCGGACAGTTGCCGTAATAACTCACGCATAAAACCATCGCGTTCTAGCGGAATTTCAAGACTGGACAGATCACAATCGGTTAACAGGGGCATTGATTACTCCTTACCTTAATAAGCAGGTAATATCAGGGAACTTCTGATCAAGTCGTACTTGAATATCTTGAATTTAGACTTTATCAAAAACTATTTTTATCTCAAAGCAGAGGAATACTCTACGTATATTATTACAATAAAACGCGCTTATAGTAATAAAATAAACGGCAAAAATACAATATAAATACAATATGATTAAACCCTGGTTATTTAGACAGGTCATAATTTCTCGGTATTACCCATAAAAAAGCACACAACTAATAGCAGAAAAAATCATGACTGCAAAAAAAACGATTAGCATTGCCGCCCGGCTGGCCGGGATAGGTATTGAAACCATACGCTACTATCAGCGTACTGGATTAATTGAGGAACCGGAAAAACCGGTTTCCGGTTTTCGCGTGTATCCACAATCGACGATTAATCGTATCCGCTTTATTCAACGCGCTAAAAAGCTGGGGTTCAGTCTGGCGGAAATTACTCGTTTACTGAAACTTGATGACGGTAACTGCGCACAAACCCGTGCCATTGCTGAACACAAATACGCATTAATTACCGAAAAGATAAAAGATTTGCAAATCATGGCGACTGTACTTGAAAAACAGATCAATAACTGCAAGATAAATATGGACATAGATCATTGCCCACTAATATCTTCCCTGGCTGACACTCAGGAAACAGCAAAAAAGCTGCTGACAGATAACTGACATTGTATAATCGCACCACTTTTTACTTCACCGAGAGTTACCATGTCTTTAATTCGCCCCTTTGCCGGTTTACGTCCTGTTCCTGAACGTGCAGAAGAAGTCATTGCACCACCCTATGATGTACTGAATTCTGCCGAAGCCCGTGAACAGGTAAAGGGGCGTCCGTGGAGCTTCCTTCATATCTCCAAAGCTGAAATTGACCTACCGGAAGGTATCGACCCCTATGACCCGGAAGTATATGAAAAATCAGCAGAAAACCTGAGAAAAATGTTGGACGAAGGTATTTTGATGCGCGAAAACAAAGACTGTTACTATGTTTACCGTCTAATTATGAACGATCATATCCAGCTTGGTCTGGTCGCGACCGCTTGCGTTGCCGATTACGATACCAATCGTATTCGCAAGCACGAATTTACCCGCCCGGCAAAAGAAGATGACCGCGTACGTCAGATTGAAGCACTCAACGCGCAAACCGGCCCGGTATTACTGGCATACAAATCACAGCCAGATATGGATGCCATTCTGGCAACAACCACCCGGCAGCGGCCACTGGTTGATGTAACCGCCGACGATGGCGTACAGCATACTTTCTGGAAAATTGATAGCGATGATACTATCAAAAAAATTACGGCAGGATTTGATGCCATGACCGCTTTGTATATTGCAGATGGTCACCACCGTTCTGCTTCCGCTTCACGAATTGCCAAAAGCCGTGGTGGTAATGGTAACCAGAACAGTGATTATTTTCTCTCGGTAATTTACCCGCATAACCAGATGAATATTCTCGATTATAACCGTGTTATTACCGACTTAAACGGTTTAACTAAACAGCAGGTACTGGAAAAAACCCAACTGTCATTTAATGTAACAGAAGAGAATGAAGCGGTTCATCCAACCAGGGCAACAGAATTCGGTATGTATCTGGATGGTCAGTGGTATCGTCTGACAATTCACCCACAATTGATTCCCAATGACCCGGTGCAGTCGCTTGATGTCAGCCTGCTGGCTAATCATTTAATTGAACCGGTTTTAGGCATTTCTGACCCGCGCACAGATAACCGTATCGACTTTGTCGGTGGTATTCGTGGCCTTGCTGAACTGGAAAAACGGGTTAATAGCGGAGAGATGGCGATTGCTTTTTCCTTCTTTCCAACCAGTATGAACGCCTTAATGGCCGTTGCGGACGCAGGTGAAGTAATGCCGCCAAAATCAACCTGGTTTGAGCCCAAACTGGCTGATGGCCTGGTCTCACACGTTCTAGATTAATACAGCAGAGAATAGCATTTTGTACGATTTATTACACCAGCGCCTGGCAAAAATCCGCCAGTCGGGTAAAGAAGAAACCCTGTCCGGTTCAAAAATCGGACTGGAAAAAGAAAGCCTGCGGGTATCCCCTGATGGCGGACTTTCACAACACCCTTCGCCTGCGGCATGGGGTTCGATGCTAACCAATCCCATGATTACCACCGACTTTTCAGAAGCACTGGCAGAGTTAATCACGCCGCCATGTGATTCAGTTAATGAGGTAATTCAGTCACTCGATGATATTCAGCATTTTGTCTATCGCCACCTCGATAATGAAATTCTCTGGGCAACCAGTATGCCCTGCGTGGTTGCCGGTGAAACCAGTATTCCACTGGCTCGTTATGGACGTTCTAACGCCGCACAGATGAAAACAATTTATCGCAAAGGGCTGGGGCTGCGTTACGGTCGCGCCATGCAGGTCATTGCCGGGGTACATTTTAATTATTCTTATGCTGAAGAATTCTGGTGCTGTTTTCAGCAACTGGAACGAGGCTCGGGTCAACTACAGGATTTTATTTCCGATCACTACATGGGGCTGGTCAGGAATCTGCTGCGTTATGGCTGGTTAGTCCCCTACCTGTTCGGTGCCTCACCCGCTGTATGTAAATCTTTTCTTAACGGACAAAAAACACTGTTACAGGAGTTTAATGATAATACCTGTTATGAACCCTACGCCACTTCATTGCGTCTGGGTAATATCGGTTATCAAAATAACAAGGAAGACCTGGCAGGCATTAAGGCCTGTTATGATTCCGTAGACTGTTATGCGGAAAGTCTGCAATGCGCCATTCGTACCCCGAATCCAGCGTACCAGAAAATCGGCGTAAAGGTAAACGGTGAATACCGCCAACTGAACACCAATATTCTACAGATAGAGAATGAGTATTACAGTACCGTGCGCCCGAAACCGCTGCTGCACACCAATGAAAGCCCGGCTTATGCCCTGAAAAAACATGGCATTGCCTATATCGAACTACGTTCCGTTGATGTTAATGCCTATGACCCACATGGCATTCATTCCGAGCAGTTATATTTCCTCGAGGTTTTTATGCTGTTTTGCCTGTTGCACGACAGCCCACCACTTAGCAGCAACGAAATCAATACCATTGACCAGAATCTACTGCTGGTTGCTCATCAGGGTCGCAAACCCGGGCTTACCCTGCAACGCAATAACCACCCCATCAACCTGCAACAGTGGGCAGGTGAGTTATGCCGTGAAATGAAAACCGTTGCAACATTGCTGGATCAGGCAAATTTCTGCGAAAACTATTTTTCCAGTGTAAAGGCTCAGATTGCCAGCGTTTATGACCCGGATCTAACACCTTCGGCAAGAATGCTGGCTGAAATGCGTGAACATGAAGAGGGCTTTTATCATTATGCCAAACGTATGTCACAGCATCATTATCTGTATTATAAAAAACAATCCCTCCCTGCCGAGAAAATTCGTTTTTTTAAACAGTTGGCTGAGCAGTCCATACAACAGCAACAACAGATAGAACAGACCGACCAGATCAGTTTTGATCAGTATCTTGCCCGGTACTATGCCTAACAGTAACCATAACCCAATGCGCCAGATATTTTATGACTGCTGGCAATTAAAACACAGCGGGCAGCCACTGGACGCTATGCAATCCATCATTGCCACCATTATTGAACTTCATCCCGAATACCACGCTTTACTGGAAGATCCATCTTCTCTGGAAAAAGACTTTTCTGTTGAAAATGGGGAAAGTAATCCATTTCTACATTTAAGCATGCATATTGCTCTGCACGAACAGCTTAGCGGCAACCGACCTGCTGGAATAAAAAATATATATCAGCAACTGTGTTATCAGCACGGTAGCGCACATGATGCAGAACACGCCATGATGGAATGTCTGGGAGAAAGCCTCTGGCAGGCACAACACAATGGCTGTACACCGGATGAAACAGCCTATCTACACTGCCTTAAAAAGTTGGAAGAGCGCTGACTAATGTAGAGATACTAACAGGATGGATGAGAGAGATACTTATTGTTCAAGACCGTCAGCCGCAGGGATGCGGGTGTCGAGCTTACATGGAGGTACTTACAGCGTGTCCTGAACAATAAGTATCCCTTTTACCCGTTTCAATAATATACATTTACTGCAAAAAATATTATTTTTTTATTCCAATTGACTGAACTTGCTATTTTCCTGCTTGTCTTTTTTTGTCGGAACCGTGTAGACTGAAATTATTCAGGTTTCATTCCCCCATCCTGGCGGATGATATTAATTTTTCTGGAGAAAAACGAATGGTAAATAAAACGACGAAAAGAACCCTTTCTGTGGCAATAGGAGCCGCCTTTGCTGTAGCAATGATGACCGCACCAATAGCAAAAGCAGATACCAATCCATTTGGAATGCAAAACCTGAAAACCAGTTATCGGGAAATTGCAAGTAACAAATGTGCTGCCAGTATGAAGAAGCAGACCAGTGGCAAGTGTGGTGCTGCAGAGTTGAAGAAAAAAGAAGAAATGAAGAAAATGGAGATGATGAAAAAGGAAGGTAAATGCGGTACCAATAAAATGAAAAAAATGGAAAAAGAAGGTAAATGTGGCGCCAATAAAATGAAAAAAATGGAACATGAAGGTTAAAAACAGAACATACCCTTTTCTTTCTTTAAAAGCCCCGTAACTCCGGGGCTTTTTTATTACAGAGAATAACTGAAAAAACACGCGAAAAATAAAAAAGTGGTTACAATATAGTTATCACGATATTGTAACCACGATATAGAGCAGGGTATTGTATACCTCCCCGTGAACCTGTTCGATTGTACCATAACGATAAGGAGACACTGATTAATCATGAGTCTCCATAATTAAGATACCGGGGCCACCCTTATGTTTTCAGCAGAATCATTCGGAATAGAAGTACTCGCATGGATGGCAACAATATTTTTCATCACCATCAGCCTGCTACTTATTTTTCTTGTTGGTGTTTACATTGCGGATGTTACTCAGACCAAACAGGCCATCCGCCGGAACTATCCAGTTATTGGTCATTTTCGTTATTATTTCGAACACCTCGGTACTTTTTTCCGTCAGTATTTTTTTACCATGGATCGGGAGGAAATGCCCTTTAATCGCGCCCAGCGCTCATGGGTATATCGTGCAGCAAAAAATATCGAGAATACCGTTGGTTTCGGTTCTACACGTGACCTACGCCCGGTCGGTACCATTTTATTTATTAATACCGCCTTTCCAACACTTGGCAGGGAGGCGGTTGACGCCAAACCGGTTATTATTGGTGGGGATTCTGCCCGACAACCCTTTACAGCCTGTTCTTTTTTTAATATTTCCGGGATGAGCTATGGCGCCATTTCCAAACCTGCAATACAGGCTTTATCCTATGGTGCAAAAAAAGCCAATGCCTGGATGAATACCGGTGAAGGCGGTCTGTCTTCCTACCATCTTGAAGGTGGTGCTGATATTGTGTTTCAGATTGGAACAGCCAAATATGGTGTCAGAGACGAAAACGGCAAATTATCTGATGAAAAACTAACTAAAATTGCTGCACACGAAAATGTCCGCATGTTTGAAATAAAGATGTCTCAGGGTGCAAAACCCGGTAAAGGCGGCATTCTACCGGGAAAAAAAGTAACCGCAGAAATAGCTCGTATCCGCGGTATACCTGCTGGTGAAGATTCTATCAGCCCCAATCGCCACCCTGAAATCAGAACAAATGATGACCTTATTGATATGATTAATCATATACGGGAAGTTACCGGCAAACCCGTTGGTTTCAAGGCCGTACTGGGAGATGACATCTGGTTAAAAGAATTTTTCCAGGCGGTTAACAAACGCGGAAAACATAGCGCTCCTGATTTTATTACCATCGACAGTGCCGATGGCGGTACGGGCGCTGCACCGGTGAGTCTGATGGATTATGTTGGTCTGCCGATTCAGGAAAGCCTGCCTATCGCGATTGACAATATTGTACAGGCGGGTCTGCGTGAACGCATCAAGGTAATTGCCTCAGGCAAATTAATTAACCCGGCCGAAGTCGCCTGGGCATTATGCGTAGGGGCTGACTTTATTAGTTCAGCACGTGGCTTTATGATGTCTCTGGGATGCATTCAGGCTTTGCAGTGTCATCAGAATACCTGCCCAACCGGTATTACCACTCATGATAAAAAATTACAACACGGCCTGGTTGCTGAGCAGAAATCTTCACGTGTATGTAACTATATTAATAATATCCGTTATGAAGTGGGTCTTATCGCCCATTCCTGTGGTGTCTCTAATGCCAGGAAACTGAGCCGATGTCATGCCCGCATTGTCCAGCAAAATGGAAAGTCAATAACACTGAAAGACCTGTACCCCGGTAAACAGGAATAATAATTAACCGCACCGCTCATGGTATGATACTACCAGATGGTAGAATCCCATCGTACATCGCAAAACCAGAACTTATTTCTATGTTAACAGTATAGTAGTGATGAAATATCGAATAATAACAGGCATCATGCCCGTTCTATTGTTGTGTTCCACCATGATTACGGCCTGCAGCACACAGGACTGGTACCAGGGAGCGCAGTCTATGCACGAGTTGTCATGCCAGAAATTACCAAAAGCTGAATACTATGACTGTATGAAGGAATCGGATAAAAGCTACAATAGTTACAAAAAAAATCGTGAACAGTTAAATAAACCCAACCCAGATATTAAAACACGCTAGTCAATTTTTTTATCCCTGAATATTCCTCTGAAAAAAATTAGTCCCGGACAAATTCCAGTTATCGCGGAGAATATAAAAAATATTGCCGGTAAATAAAGTACCCAGTTAACCACATCAAAACCGGTTAACCATATTCCCAGCCATAAAATTGCACCCACAAACAGAAAAAATGCTTTCATTGCCGGATCCATTTTATCCATCATCAATACCTGCTATGTATCAGTAGAGAAGATCACAATAAAATAAATTTACAGAAAATTCAACAACCACCCGTCTTTTCCACATATTTTTTACCGAAATATTTTCTGCCACCAACGCTGTCTGTTCATGGGCGGGTAGAGAGCCTCTTCCAGTGCAACAGGCGGTATTCGTGATAGTATCCAGCCCGGCAGCGGCGGTTTTTCACTGTACCCGCAGGATACACCCAAATTATTCGGATCAAAAATTTTAATAAATTCAGGATGCTGCTGATTATCAATATACACTATTGCACAGTAATCCTCATCATGTTCCTTACGTAGTAACCTGTCTATTTCGGTAATAAAAGTTAAAAACTGTTGTCTGGTGACAGCGCTTTGTGGTGGTTCCTGCCCAACGGCATATATATACCAGCCATCATCTGCCAGCTCACGTAATATCACCCAGAATTCATCCAGCTGCGGCCAGCGCATTACCGAGGTAAACTTACCGCGAAAAGCGGACAGATAAGTCTGTTGCATTGATACATCCATAACCAGTACCTCACGGGATTCTTGTTGCTATTGGTTACCCCTACTACAACCTTTACACTCAGGGGTTAGCTGTTTTTCTATTTACCCATTGCTTCAGTTCATTTACGCTACGCTGTAAAAAGGCAGCATCTTTAAAGGCACAGGCCATAACAATAATCCCCTGCATACGTGCCATCATATCCATTGCCAGTTCACTGGCATTGTTCATTTCTAAAGCTGTAAACTGTTTGCCTGCCCATTCGAGAATGACTTCAAATACCAGTCTGGATTTCTGCTGCAGGTCAGCCTCCTCCTTTGCCAGCTCAGTACTTAATGACCCTATCGGGCAACCGGATACCAGCACACTGTCCTGATTTATTTTTAGTAGTTCAACAAGTAGTAACAGGCGTTCCCGCGGGTTCTCGGTACTCTTGTCATAGCGCTGTAGCTGTTCAATAAACGTTTTACCGCGTGCCTGAACCACCGCTTCGAGAATATCATCCTTGGTTTTAAAATAATAATAAAAATTACCACGTGGAATGTCCGTAGCATCCGAAATATCCTGAAACGATGTCTGGTTATAACCGTGTTGATAAAACAGTGTATCCGCTGCCTGTATTATCCGTTGACGGTTACCTTCCCCTTTTGTGCCCATACGCTACTCTCTTCATCCAACATATACGCCCGAATATGATATTCTAGTTATCATAAAATTCATTATCAGACGATCGTATTACTATAGCAAACACTGTAACATCACCTTTATATAGATGACAATAACCAGGCTAAATATTTTAGCAAGCCCCTACCATGAATGCGCTGACAATTAAAAATCTACAAAAAACCTATAACAACGGCGTTATTGCGCTTAAAGGCGTTGATCTTACGGTAAAAAAAGGTGATTTCTTTGCCCTCCTCGGCGCTAATGGTGCCGGAAAATCAACCGTTATTGGTATTATTACTTCATTAGTCAGGAAGTCTGCCGGCAAAGTAGAGGTTTTCGGTCACGATATTGATACTGATGCGGCTGTCGCACGTAAATATATCGGTCTGGTTCCACAGGAGTTCAATTTTAATATTTTTGAACCCATTGAAGAAATCCTTATCAATCAGGCTGGCTATTATGGCATCAATCGTCGCCTGGCTCGACAACGTGCGGAGCAGTATTTAAAACAACTGGATCTGTGGGAAAAACGCCATACGATGGCAAAGGAATTATCCGGTGGCATGAAACGCCGTCTGATGATTGCCCGCGCGTTGATGCACCGACCACAGTTACTGATACTCGATGAACCAACCGCCAGTGTTGATATTGAAATTCGCCGCAGTATGTGGGCATTTCTGATAGAAGCTAACAGGCAGGGGACAACTATCATCCTCACTACACATTATCTCGAAGAGGCAGAAAGACTGTGTCAGAATATCGCCATTATTGACCACGGGATAACCATTGAACAAACCAGTATGCGAACCTTACTGAGCCGATTGCATCAGGAGACTTTTGTGCTATATCTCAGGAAAAAAATAACCAGCCTGCCTCATTGTGATAGCTTTACGGTGCGCTGTATTGATGACACCACGCTTGAAGTAGATATTGAGAAAACACAGTTACTGAGTGATGTTTTTGATATGCTGACAAAATGTGGGGCAGAAATTTATAGCATGAAAAACAAAACCAACCGCCTTGAGCAACTATTTATGTCTATGGTTGGACCACAGCCAGTTAAAACATCTGAATCACCCCCGTCTGGATCACCCCCGTCTGGATCACCCGTGTCTGAATCACCTCTGGCAGAATTAAAACGCAGGGAAACACTAAAGGTTACGGACAACTGATGAAATTTTCAGAGAAAAGAATTGCCCTGCAAACTATTGTTATTAAAGAATTTTTACGTTTTATCCGGATCTGGATACAAACAATACTGCCACCTGCGATTAGTATTGGTTTATATTTTATTATTTTTGGTCGATTGATCGGGTCACAGATTTCAGATATCGAAGGCTACAGCTATATGCAATATATTGTTCCCGGACTGATCTTAATGTCCGTGATTACCAATGCATACTCCAATGTTGTTTCTTCTTTTTTCAGTGCTAAATTTCAACACAGTATTGAAGAAATGCTGGTTTCCCCTTTATCGAACAATATCATTTTAATCGGTTTTATATCCGGTGGTGTCGCCCGGGGTATGATTGTCGGTATTACCGTTACGATCGTTTCTCTGTTTTTTACCCACCTACAAATACACAGCTACCTGATCAGTTTTGCTGTCTTTATTCTGACATCAATACTCTTCTCACTCGCGGGATTCATTAATGCTGTTCACGCAAGAAACTTTGACGACATCACTATTGTTCCAACCTTTGTATTAACACCACTAACCTATCTGGGTGGCGTTTTTTATTCCATAAAAATGCTGCCGGATTTCTGGCAGCACGTTTCGCTTGCCAACCCGATTTTATACATGGTCGACGCCTTCCGTTATGGGTTTCTGGGTATCAGTGATATTAAACTGAGTACTGCTTTCACCTTAATACTTGTCTTTATTACTATTTTCTACCTGTATGCATTACGCCTGTTAAATAAAGGAACAGGGTTAAAACCATAAAAAACAGTCTGAAAACAATCTTTAATTACACCTGACGCAAGGTACGAATGGAACTTTTCAATAATCCATATCCGCTAAAAATCATTGCGGTAAAAACAAGATTACCAATCAGCGAGTTCTGAAAGAACGGAATACCTGCAATATAGCTCTGCACTAAGCCCTGCATGGAAGCCGGGTATAAAGCGGAGCTAAACCAGACACCAAAGTTAGTCAGCAGGAAAAAAAGCAGAGAGGAAACCACGGTTGCCATGGCTATATTCACCACCTTCATGTGATGCTGCAACCATATACCGATCACCACAGTTAGCCCAAATCCGGTATAGACATATAACATGGTATGATGAAATCCAAGAATCATGTCACTGAACAGCATAGCAAGAAAAGGAACGATAAATGCCAGCCGCTTATCAGTGAAGCAGGCTCCGCCAAAAAGTGCCATCGCAGCCACCGGAGATACATTAGGTAAATGAGGCATTAGACGAAAAAGCGCCAGTGAAAAGATAATTGTTATCAGTGCTATTACTTTAAGATTCATCGCTGCCACCCTGTATGGATTATTTCTGTGCCACATCTGCTGTGCTATATTCGTTCTGAGGCATAATAATAGCATGGTTGATTCTAAGGAACCCCTAAATTTATTACTGAAACAGATGAAAAGGATACTTATTGTTCAAGACCGTCAGCCGCAGGGATGCGGGTGTCGAGCTTACATATATGTATTTACAGTGTGTCTTGAACAATAAGTATCCTTTTCATCTATCCTGTTAGCAGGAACAAATTCGCCCTGCAATGGCAAATATCGCCCTGGCAAGATAACAATACAGTATCGAACTTGTCGGTTATAACCGTGTCAGTAAGCACTACAAAATAACAACAACCGGAGCCGCCACCATGAGCGTACGCAAAGGATTCATTATTCTTTCTATTTTACTTTCCGCCATACTTATCCTGCTTGGCAACTTCTGGCCCTCATTTTATTTTAGCTTTATTATCGTTGCACCCATTATTCTGCTTGGTGTTTACGACTTGATCCAGAGAAAACATACCATCTTGCGCATCTACCCGCTAGTCGGTCGTTTTCGTTATTTGTTTGAATCTATTCGCCCGGAGATACAGCAATATTTTGTTGAATCCAATACCAATGGACGACCGATTAATCGTGAGTTTCGTGCACTCGTGTATCAACGTGCAAAAAACGTGCGTGATACCCGACCCTTTGGCACCCAGTTTGATGTGTATCGTGCCGGTTATGAATGGATCAATCATTCTGTTTACCCGATCTCACCTGAGGAAACCCATCCACGCATTAGCTTTGGCGGACCAGACTGTAAACAACCCTATAACGCCTCCCCGATGAATATCTCGGCCATGAGCTTTGGCGCTTTAAGCAAACACGCCATTATGGCTTTAAACAAGGGCGCATTACTGGGTAATTTTGCCCATAATACCGGTGAGGGAGGGCTAAGTCCCTACCACTTAAAATACGGTGGTGACATTATCTGGCAAATTGGCACCGGGTATTTCGGTTGCAGAAATAGTGAAGGTGGATTTGATGAAAAATTATTCACTGAGAAAGCACGCCTTGACGTGGTAAAGATGATTGAAGTTAAATTATCTCAGGGTGCCAAACCCGGTCATGGCGGTATTCTACCTGCGGCAAAACTGACCGCAGAAATTGCCGCCATCCGTCACGTACCAATGGGTCAGGATGTGGTTTCTCCCGCTTCCCATTCCACTTTTAGTACGCCCACCGGATTACTGGAATTTATCCAGCGACTACGACAACTTTGCGGGGGGAAACCCGTCGGTTTTAAACTTTGCATTGGCAAACGCAGTGAATTTCTGGCTATTTGTAAAGCCATGCAAAAAACGGGTATTATGCCCGATTTCATCACTGTAGATGGTGGCGAAGGTGGAACCGGTGCTGCTCCTATCGAGCTAACCAATTCCGTTGGTACGCCATTACGTGATGGACTTATTTTTGTTAACAGCACACTGATCGGACTGGGCATTCGGCAGCACATTCGAATTATTGCATCAGGAAAAGTATTCACCGCCTTCCATATGGCGCGGATGCTTGCGTTAGGGGCAGATACTATCAACTCCGCACGCGGCATGATGCTGGCATTAGGTTGCATCCAGTCCCGACGCTGTAATACAGATAAATGCCCAACGGGTATTGCAACACAGGATCCATCACGCTACAGAGCGCTTGATATAGATAAAAAATCACAGCGTGTTACGCGCTATCATAATTCTACGGTTAAACACCTAACGGAACTACTGGGTACCTGCGGGTTAAAAACATTAGCGGAATTACAACCCTTCCATATTAACCGCCGAGTTAATGGAACCCAGGTCGCCAATTATGCCGAACTTTACCCGACGATTGAACCAAATTGTCTACTCAAAGATGAAACCATACCAGAGAACTGGCGCTGTGACTGTGAGCAGGCTTCAGCCGATAACTGGTAAATACTAACAGGATGGATGAAAGGGATATTTATCCGTTTCAGTAATACTAAGGAGAACGGTAATTAGGCATTATTTAAAATTAAGGCGCAGACCTACGCTCAGCAGGGATAATTTCGGATTAGCTGAATTAAACCCTTCCCACTCAGCAACACCGGCAAGCTGCCGGGTAAAGTTATAGGATGCCTGCAGACCATATGCCAGGTCAGTGCCGCTGCTAGAGGCTGTTTTATTGTTAACCTGTAGATCGGCACTCCACTGTAACACACCCAGTTTGGCCGCCAGGGTTACCTTTTTTGACAGCGGGTAATTTGCCACAGCATAAGCAGCATAACCCGTCGATTTAACGGTCGCATGGAAAGGTATATTGTTTACAGGACCGCCGTTTATATTGCTAACAACACCATTTACACTGGCTTCAGAAAAGTTATACGCAGCCAGCTCCGCGGCAATATACTTATTAAACGTATACCCACCATAAATCTTTGTACCCGTACCATTATCGTCTATCTGTCCACCACCCAGAGAAGTTAAATCGGCCTTATAGTGAACAGAACCGATGCCAAAACCAATATAAGTCGCAGCATATCCGGCTGTTACCATGCCCCCGACTATTGATATAACAGGTAATAATAAAATTGAAATAATTAAACGCATAGCTCCTGCCCCGAATGGTTATATTCATAATATTACTGAAACGGATACTTGTTGTTCCACAACCACGCCGCCCCACGCACACCTGATGAATCACCATACGCAGGCGCCAGTAATCGTGTAGTAACACTATCAGAAAAAATATAATCTTCCCATAGTTGTGGTACATTTTTATATAATCGCTGAATATTACCCATGCCTCCACCCAGCACAATGGCATCTGGATCCAGAATATTAATCACCTGTGCAAGACTTCTTGCCATCCGGTTTTCGTAACGTTGCAGGGTCAGTTCTGCTGTTTTATCTCCGGTCGATGCCTGCATCACCAGTGTTTCGGAATTACTGAAGGTGTGATTATGCCAGGCATGGTCACGTGTCATCCCCGGCCCGGATAACCATGTTTCAATACACCCACGCTTCCCACAGTAACATTTTCCACCGGGTAATTCTTCTGCCTGCGGCCAGGGCAGAGGGTTGTGCCCCCATTCACCGGCAATCGCATTAGCGCCAGAGAGAATATTTTTATTGATAACAATACCCGCACCGGTACCGGTACCAATAATTACGCCAAATACAACGCCAGCATGTCTTGCCGCACCATCCGTTGCCTCAGACAGCGCAAAGCAGTTTGCATCATTCGCGATGCGTATTTCCCGCTTTAATATTTCCTGTAAATCAGCGAATACCGCTTTACCATTCATACATATCGAATTGGAATTACGCATTAAACCGTTTGCCGGTGACAGGGAACCAGGAGTACAGATGCCTACGGTTCCAGTTTCACCTGTTGTCTTTTCAATAAGATCAACCAGCTCGGTAATGGTCTGTAAAATCGCAATATAGTTACCCCGAGGGGTAGCAATACGATGACAAAACAGTTCCTCTCCAGTATGGCTTAAAGCGATACCTTCAATTTTTGTGCCACCTAAATCTATGCCAATTTTTATCATACTATTTCAAATAAACGACTCGCAGCAAGCGGTGAGAAATAACCCGAAAAAAATTCAACGATTTCGTAGTTTTTCTGACTGCCAGTAAACCTCCGGCTCACCAACTTGCCTGCTGATAGCGCGCGCCAGCACAAATAAAAAATCAGACAGACGGTTAACATACGCCAGCAGCGATGGATTCAGTGTCTGCTCACGGTTCAACGCCCCCAGTGAGCGTTCAACCCGCCGGCATACTGCTCTGGCAACATGACAATGTGATGCCGCCAGCCCACCACCAGGCAGAATAAATTCTTTTAATGGCGGCAAGGTTGCATTTAACTCATCCAGTGACTGTTCCAGCCAGTCTATATGATGGGATTGAATCAGCACCTTGCCCATTGCCAGTTCAGCACCAATATTAAACAATTCATGCTGAATAATAGTGACAGATTCCGACAATGTAGCCGGACTATAATATTTCAATAATGCGAGCTGACTGTTTAATTCATCCACATCACCAATCGCCTGTACCAGTCGGTCGTCTTTGGCCACACGCGAACCATCCGCCATGCCAGTATCCCCTGCATCGCCGGTTCGGGTATAGATTTTTGATAAACGATTTGCCATGATTATGAATACTAATTTATTCACTTTCATAAAGCCAGTCCGACACATGAAATCCGATACGATAATCCAGCAACCTGCACAATCTATTCATCGAACTCTGTTCATCAAACCCCGTTCACCGAATCAGCAATACGGATTCATTGCTATTGAGTAAAAACAATTTTATCCGGATTCAGATTGGTTGATAATTCATCAACTTGCGTATCAGTTAATGGATCAATAATACGCACCGTTGCATTAGCGCTATCACTCACCCATAACAAACCATTTTTATCGACCGTTATATATGCAATCTGTCCGTGTAATAAAGCACTGACAGCAGTAGGTTTAATCGTGGCAGTCTTTAAATCAAGCCTGTACAGAGTATTATCAGTAAAGCTGCTATAACCAACGAAATATAATAAATCAGGTGAAACAACAGCAAGTCCGGTGATTAAGCCATAAGGATGTGTGGTTGCATCACCGTCATCAACGATTACATTACCGGAATAATTACTAAGATCAATCTGCTCTATACCTCCAGTATATTCCACAGGAAAGAAACTGCCGGATCCCTGCACAAAAAGACTGTTTGTCTTTGCTTCATAAATAATACTGGTTGGATTGCGCACCTGCAGGGGAATGCCTTTTAAGTTATCACCGGGAATATTGGCATCAATTTCCTTATCGGTCTTCACATCAAAAATAGCGACATAACCATTCTGTGTTACAGCATACTTATCCAGACGCTGTAACGTTATATAAAGTTTACCATTTGCGATAACACCACCATCCATATCAGGTGTACCATCTGCTCCACCATAGGCGGATAAGTCCAGTTCACCAATTTTAAAATTAGCTGCCGTTGTTGCCGATGGATTAACAATCCATACTTTACTGGTGCCATAACGCAAAACATAGGCTTTGGTTGCACTGGCAAAAATCATATCATGCGGATTACTTACCACAGCACTATTATTACTATCATTAGTAGAAAACTGCCAGATTGGTGTTTGTGGATCGCTACTGGAATATTTTGTAATATTGTTACCATCCAGGGTACGTCCGATCATATAAAAATATTTACCATAAGCAGATACGGTAATATCACTACCTCTCGGAACAAGATTATTTAATGCTATACGCACACCATTTTTATCTTTACTGATAACCGAATGAGCACCACTAGAATAATCTGCTGCCATCGTAGCAACCACTGCATTTGCATCAGCTGTTCCAGTCGGTGCAGATTGCTGCGAACATGACGTTAGTATTAATAAAAATACTGGTAACAATAGCCGTTTTATAGTTTTCATTTTTTCCCCTTTTAGAATGAATGATTGTAAGTTATAAAGAATGCACGACCTGGTGTAGGACGATTACGAAAATAACGAATATTCTCATTGAGCAAGTTATTTGCCATAAGATCAATATTCGCTTTATGAGAATAATAACGCAGGCCAATGTTAATTAAATTAACATTATCTCCTTTAAGCAGATTACTGCGGTCATAAAATATAGTACGTTTAATATCTGCATCAATACGATATAACCAGTGTTTCACTCGCAGAGCATAGCGTACGCCAAAGCTTTGCTGGTAATAGCCCGGCAGTGCTTTACCTTTAAAACTGGTGATAGTAGAAAAATTAGTGCTATTGAGTAAAGTTAAACTGAAATTAAGCGTATTGTGTGCCGCCGGATGAAGTTTTAACGTACCCTCAAAACCGTTGATTTGTGCATTTGAAACGTTCTCTGATTTACCCAGACCCTGACCATTATAAATACGCACAATCAGATTCTGAATACGGTTATAAAATAGCCCGGTATAAAGCTCGGCATTGTGAAACCAGTGATAAGGTTTGTACCAGGTATAGGTAAAACCAACATCAGTATTTACCGATGTTTCCGGTTTTAAATCAGGGTTACTCAGCAGCAACCCGCCGCCACCAAATAATTCCAGGAAGGAAGGAACCCGACTGTACTG